>Ga0214544_1005269_pt1 | contig 25185 bp, 32 predicted proteins | sample CNSS3metaG_FD_160074 | JGI IMG/M metagenome (GOLD analysis project Ga0214544, IMG submission 160074) | Root nodule microbial communities from cowpea collected in UCLA plant growth center, Los Angeles, California, USA - CNSS3 | ecosystem: Host-associated > Plants > Roots > Nodule | place: USA... | reverse complement strand
AGCTTTAGTAGAAACTTCATCAAGTAAGTCATCAACCTCGTAGACAAGATCTTTGAGAACATCTAGCCACTTTTTGACATTGGGGTCTGTGATTTGTCGGTTCTCAGCATCAGCAAGCACAACTCTAACAACTATCAGCTGGTTCTCCACCTTTTGAAGCAACTTGTCAGGCTTCTTCCCACGGATCAAATTGACAAGCTCAGGAGAAGCTAGCCTGTCAAAAAGAACGTCAATGAAAGCAGAAAGGAGCGCACCACCTACCACAGCTAATGCCATTATCTCAACAGCAACGAGTGACGATCAGAGTAGCAAATAAAACACAGAGATGAAATTGGCTGCGACACTTCACTTTACTTAACGCTCTTCACTTCAACTTTCTACGCTCCGTCCGTACCTGCAATCAAAATAAACCGTTGGATATTTAATTAAAATTTTGATGGTTGAGATTCAAGATGCTTAGTTGAGAAGTCTACTGCTTTTGCGGTTTTCAAAGACAAGGTTCATAGTCCGATGCCTTTTAAAATTCATCATGGGTATATTAATTAAAAATTCAATTGTTGAGAATCAAGACTTGTTAAATGAAATACTAGTTTTCATTTTACTTGTAATCTAGATTTTCTTTAAGCATATAAGAAAAATAATTATAAAAACAGAGCAAAATTCTAACCTGTTGCAAATATGGTTAATGATGTAATGTAGAACACGCGGTCGTTGTTGACTAAATATGTGAAAGGCTGCAATTAAATCTGGTATGAGTAACACAGAACTGGCATAATTCAAGTTCAAATCAATAGTGTGCTCATTTGCTTTTTGATATCATCTTGGGTCCGCAAGGTCCTGTATAATGTTTAATTAATATATATAAAAGATAAATAATTTGCTGATAAAAAAAAAACACAAAATGAATCAAAAGATAAATAGTAATGAATAAAAAAATATTTAATTACATTATAACTTGCATAAGTTGTATGCTTCGTGAGACTTTTTAACAATATGGATTAGAGTAGGTTTATCGTTTATAGAAATTAATTTAAAGGACTGCATTTGGCTATAAAAATGCTTTATACAGTTTAAATGAAGAGTTATCTATTTATTTATCGAACTAGTATCACTATAAGAAAATTTTTAAATAGTGACAACATTTTAACTCACTAAAAACTTTGGCTCTATGTCAAGTGATATAGTGTTCAATAGTACAGATTGATCTAGCTCTTGCTCTCAAAACAACTTCTCAACTCCAAAATCTCAAACCTGAAAGATCTTTTATGTCTTGAACAACCAATTAGTGTATGATATACCAACTCACCTTCCATAAACTTCCCCCTACATCTTATAGGTTCTTACCAAAATATAAAGATAGTCTTAGATCTTCAACTTAAACATGTTAGTTATCACTTCACCTCACCTTATTCCTTTCTTGAAACATCATTCCACTGAGTTGATCACACACGACTTCTGACCTACTGCCACACATTAGTACCCTTAGCCACTTAGTCACAAATACCCTGACCTACTGCCACACATTAGTACCCTTAGCCACTCTTAGTCACAAATACCCTTATAATGTCTTACTTCCTTTACTGACTATGACCAAAGATAACAAAGTTCAGAACCAAGTTATTCCACTTCCAACTAAAACTTTAACCATTGGAACCACCAGATTCACTCTCTCACTCTATCTCCATCTCTAATCCACTAACTTGTAACCATCTCTCCAAAGAAACTTTAGAACCACATCTTTTCGCAACTTGAAATCACTTGTTTAATCATTTAAGCAAGATGAACACGGTGGTATTTTGTATTTTTTTATTTTATTTTTGACAGCTTCATCTTTTATTATGTATGACACTTTAGAGAAAGAAAAAATGAAGTATTCACTTGTAAAATAAATAACAGAGGTAATAGTAGTAGATTAATTAAAATGAAGGTGCATACTGAATAGATAATTTTGAAAAGAGTAAAAGAAGAGAGACTTTGTAGTTCCTCTGATTCCATCACCTTTCCCGCATATGAAAGTAGCCCCAGACTCTATCTTTCTACCTTTGAATTCATGAATACTCTATGTATACAACCGCATATGTTGTCATTACTCCATATCTACAAAATCAAAGTTTTAATGGAAGAACAATTATTTAATGACATTGATAGTACAACAACAACAACCTTGCAAGGTTTTATATTAATCAAAGATAAAAAAAAATACATTACCATAAATGCATCATCAGCCAAGACAACAAAAAGGGAGAGTGAGGCATTAACCTGGAACCACTCTCCATTCGTTAGCTGAACTTCTAAGCCACTTAACATCTGATTCAATATCGTAAGGAAGTAATGTTCTTATTATAACATTCAGTTATAGCAACATGGATTTGGAACAGTACAGGTAAAAACAACATTTATCTCCAACACAGTGTTGGTTAGCATATTTTCATAGAAAACGCCTTTGCAAATGGCAGTGGATTTCCATTGCTTTCACTGTAAGCTCTACATTGGATGCTACACCATTTACCAATCACTAAATTCATAAATTTGTGAGTATATAAACTAAAATCAAGTTTCCCAAAAAATTAGGACTAAACACACCCTTAAAAACAATTATTAATTTGTATTTTCGCGTCAGCACTTAAAATCTATGTTTTCTCTATTCCACATTGTAACATCCCTGAGGAATATTACTTTTAAATAAATATAAATGAATAAATAAAATAAAATAAAACACAATAATATTAATAAAACCTCATTTATAATCACATATTCCCACGGGAAAATTAAAATCATAAAATCGTATAAAATTCAAGGATAACAATTATTACAACCCATAAAATGATTAAATACAACTGTTTGAAAACAAGAAAATATTCGATTAATAAAGTCTTCAAATCCCCATACAGTCCTGCTCTCTGTACTCATGCATCTCCTAGCTCACCTGTCAAATTATCTGCTCCCGGATAACAAGTTATCCGATCATCGCCACACACACACAGAGAGAGAGAGAGATACACACACACACACACACACATATATATATATATATATATATATATATATATATATATATATATATATATATATGTATATGAAATAAATATGACACCCATCCAAAGAATTAAATCATACATAAATATTCAATTATTTCAAATTACCCAACCCTGATCTCATAGTCTTTCATGAGTCATATGCATGAAACTAGATCTTGGGACTTTACTGTGCTCCCGCGAAACTAACTCATTCGTGGTCCAATCCTACGAGCCTATCTCGCTCGTAGTCCTGCCCTACAGACTCCTCGTTTGTAGAAAAACCATCCAAGTCTTCCTCGCTCGGACCCGGACACGCACGCAATCACCATACTATGGACTCTTCGTCCAATAGCAGCCAACGGGAACAAAACTATTCTTTGCCCATCGTGCGTCCGACGCATGTAATCACCATACTAAGGACTCCTCGCCTTTTAGTAGCCGACGGGAACTAACCAGTTCCATGCCCATCATGCGTCCCACCACTGAGAACATCCCAGACCCCTATTGGACTTAGTCCATCAAGCCCAAACACTAAGCTAAGTGAACTTAGTCATTCAAGTCCACTAATCACAACAACAACTAATTTCACAGCAACCAAACCGCCTAACGCCGCCTAGACGCCGCTAGGCGAAAACTGGAAGCAAACCGCCCGGCGGCCAGATCCCTACCGCCAAGCGCCACTAGCCAAACAGGAGCCACTCAGGATACAATCATGTTATCATCAATTACACGAAAACAGTACACCACTCACGATCATCACATATGATGTTCATCTCCAAAAATAAGCTGAACCCAAGAATCCTAATTTCAGGTGCAGTTCATGATGCCACAAGAAGGACCGTGAAATTTGGCCTATTTTTTTCAATGTTGTTTTTCATTTCATGTCTTTTTCATTTCAAATTTAAGTCAATTTACTAAATTCAACTAATTTTAAATTAGTTAAATTTTCAGTTCGATATTAGACGGTAATTGCAAGCCTAAATGAAATCTAACTTCTTTTATATATTTTATTTACAGTGAGCATTCTTGTCATTTTAATTTAAAGGTAATTATTGCAGATGTGATTACTGGTCTTTTTCTTATGTTTACCTGTTTCTGTGTAGTCGGTACAAGATTCTGCTTAGAATTGTGATTTATATGGGGAACAGATCATTTCCACTGATATATACTTATATTATTAATGACTTTTAATGACACAGATATATACTTATATTATTAATGACTTTTAATGACAATTTTACCTATTAATAGTAGTGTACTCATAAAAACGTTATTAAAAACCTTTAGTTCTATTTTTTCAATACAAATGCAACATTTTAAAAAAGTTGTAAAAAAATTTTAGTAATATTTTTTTAATAAAAATGTATACAATTTTATTAGATTGTAAAATCTGGGGGGAGGAGAAAAGAAAAAGAAACATGTATTGCTAAGATTGGAGTGGCAGGGATAGGACGTCTTCCCAAATCCACATGATTTTTCATTGAAAAGTTACTCTCACTTATGTTACTATATGTCCTCATCTCTACATTTTTCTCTCATTCCACTTCCACATCCTTATAAAATAACCTCATGATACTGGACTACTTCATTCAGCCATGCTTACAACAATTTTAATTCCAACCCCCTTTCTCTCTCTATATATATATATATATATATATATATATATATATATATTATCAATTTAATCCCTAATTCATAAAAACTCTGTTTGGGTTCTTCCATATATATTTAAAGTTAGAATTCAAAGAATCTCAATAATCACTAATGTTTTGGTGTTACATGGTCTAAACCACCTTCCCGTACCCAATATTGAACACAGTTACACTTCTCAATTCATTCATAGAAGCTACCAAACAATATTAGTGTTTAATTAATCAATATTTTAAACAGTTTGAAAACAGGTTCTTAATATAGATGTGAGTTGTATAGCTCTTAACACTAATACATTGGCATTTAATTTTCAATCTTGATCCAAAATCATTTTAGAAATAACTAAAGAATATATCAATGATAAAAATAAATGATACTTGACTGTTTGCCACACATCCTCCCAACACTGCTCAACCAAAGCTCGTATAAGAGGTGGACAGTTTGATTGAATAACTATCCTTGAAATCGGAATCACAACACCACATAACGGAAATATTAGGCAAGAAGAACCATAGAGGATGACAAAGTGTGATTCAAGACCTTGAGCAAGCATTTGAGTTGAGAAATGCAAAGGCCATAAATAATAATTAGAATGAAGATAATACAGGACATATACATAAATAATCTGGCAATAGATAATGGAGTGATAAATTTCACAGTACCAAATCATGGGACTTTCTTTTGCTTGTGAAAAATATGGAGGAATTCCTGTAGAATCCACTTGATGGAAAGGAAAATTTGGAGAAGATACAGTTATTGCTAATCTGGATTCAGGTAAATCCTACACAAAAAAAGTCAATGGCTCCTGCCAACCAAACACCAATTTGCACTCCAATTCATACTAGTTTAGTTTACACATATTTCAACAACACATATGCACAATTTAGCCTACCAAGGTTTGAACCCGTGACCTTCCACTCACAAGGCCAAAGCACTACCACTATGCCAATTCCCATTCGATGATATACACAATCAACATAAGTTTACATTTCAAATTCCACACTCTTACATATTATTAAAAATAAATCATAAAACAATCAACACATAATTGGCATACATAGGACTCGAACCCAAGTCCTCTCATACAATCAAAGTACTCTCAACCACTTGAACTAGTACTTTTTCACACCACATTAAACAACAATTAATGCCATAAAGGCGCCTTTTACCCGCATTTATTAATTAACTAATTATTTAATTAATTAATTTTCACGGGTCTTATAATTCCCCCACCTTTAAAAGTTTTCGTCCTCGAAAATAGAATTTACCAGCAAAGAGATAAGGATAAGACTTCCTCATAAGATCCTCCATCTCCCAAGTCATCTCTTAGGTTGCCTCGTCCCAAAGAACCTTCACAGTCCGAATCTCCTTCCCTCTGAGCTGTTTGACTTGAGAATCTAGAATACTCACCGGTCTAACTCCAAGAGTCAGGTTCTCACGCACCTGAACATCATCCTGCTCCAGCACATGAGTAGGATCCGCCATGTACTTCCTCAACTGTGATACGTGGAAAACATTGTGCAGGTTTCCCAAGTGAGGTGGCAATGCAATCTCGTATGCCACCGGTCGAATTCGCCTCGTAATCTAATATGGACCAATGAATCGAGGGGTCAACTTCCTCGACTTCAATGCCCTCCTAATACCTGCTGTAGGTGTAACTCTGAGGAATACGTGGTCTCCCGCCTCAAACTCGAGTGGCCTCCTCCTCTTATCTGCGTAGGATTTCTGTCGACTCTGAGTTGCACGCATCCGTTCCTGTATTACCCTTACCTTCTCAGTGGTCTGTTGTAAGAACTCTGGACCAAGTACCACAGCCTCCCCATCTTGCTGCCAACACAAAGGTGTTCGACATCTCCTGCCATACAAGGCCTCGTAAGGTGCCATCCCAATGCTAGAATGATAGTTGTTATTATAAGTGAACTCCACTAGTGGTAGCACATCACTCCACGTCCCGAGATGATCCAGAACATACGTTCTCAATAAATCCTCCAGCGACTGTATGGTTCTCTCAGACTGGCCATCCGTCTGAGGATGGTATGCCGAGCTCATTCTCAACTGAGTGCCCAAAGTATTCTGCAACGACTGCCAGAACCTCAAGGTAAACCTCAGATCTCTATCCGATATGATACTCTCAGGCACACCATGTAATCGGACTATTTCCCTGACGTACAACTCTGCCAGTTTATCTAGAGACATCTTCTGATTAATGGGTAGAAAGTGAGCGCACTTCGTCAATCTATCCACTATTACCCATATAGAATCATGCCCCCTCACTGACCTCGGTAGATGAGTAACAAAATCCATGGAAATGTTGTCTCATTTCCACTGAGGAATCTCAAGAGGCTCCAATGTACCACTTGGCCTCTAATGCTCTATTTTCGCTTTCTGACACACTAGACAAGATGCCACATAATCTGCCATATCAGTTTTCATACCAGTCCACCAGAAAGTCGCCTTCAAGTCCTTGTACATCTTAGTCATACCTGGGTGTATGCTAAGATGACTCTTATGCCCTTCATCCAAGAGCATTTTCCTCAATACCCGACTGCTGGGTATACACACCCTCTCTCTGAATCGCAAGATGCCATCTCTTCCCATCCTGAAGTCTTTTCTCTTCTCTATGCCCAACTCACTAATGATATGCTGCAATTCCTGATCCTTACCCTGTTCCACCCAAACATCATCCAAGAACTCATTAGTAATCCTCAACATGCTGCACCATATGTGATCTGTCTCCACATCCAATCCCAGATTCATATCTCGGAGCTTCTCGATCAACTCCAACTCCTTAATCATCATGGCCGACACATGAGATTTCTTCCTGCTCAGAGCGTCTGCTACGACATTAGCCTTACCAGGATGGTATGACAACTCAAAGTCATAGTCCTTCAGGTATTCCATCCAGCGCCTCTGCCTCATATTCAATTCCTTCTGATCAAACAAGTATTTCAAGCTCTTGTGATCACTGAATACCTGAAACTATGCCCCATACAAGTAGTGCCTCCATGTTTTGAGAGCAAAAACCACCGCCGCCAATTCTAAATCGTGTGTAGGATAGTTTTTCTCATGCACCTTCAGCTGACGAGATGCATAAGCAATAGGCCGTTTCTCCTGCATCAATACACAACCTAGACCCTGGTATGAAGCATCACAGTATACCTCAAACGTCTTGGCGATGTCAGGAATAGCTAATATGGGTGCAGTGGTCAATCTCTTCTTCATATCCTCAAAACAGACCTCACACTCGTCTGTCCAAGAGAAAGGTTGCTCCTTTCTAGTGAGTTGAGTTAAGGGACTCACCATCTTGGAGAACCCCTACACAAACCGCCTATAATAACCTACCAGGCCCAAGAAGCTCCTCACCTCAGTCACAGTCTGTGGCCTTTCCCACTTCACCATTATTTCAATCTTCGCTGGATCCACCGCTATACCTTGGGCTGAGATTACATGGCCCAAGAACTGTACCTCCTCCAGCCAAAACTCACACTTTGACAGCTTCCCATACAGTTTATGCTCTTTGAGAATTCCCAGCACTACTCTTAGATGATCTGCATGTACATCCCGACTTTCAGAGTATATTAGTATGTCGTCAATGAACACGACAACAAACTAATCCAGGTACGGTCGAAATATCTTGTTCATGTAGTCCATGAAAATAGCAGGAGCATTTGTCACCCCGAACGACATCACTACATACTCGTAATGGCCGTATCGTGACCTGAACGCCGTCTTCTGCACATCCTCCGGTTTGACTAAGATCTGATGGTATCCAGACCTCAAGTCAATCTTAGAGAACACTGCGGCTCCCCTCAGCTGATCCAACAGATCATCTATCCTCGACAGCGGATACTTATTCTTTATGGTCAGCTTATTCAACTGACGGTAATCCACACATAACCTTGAACTGCTGTCCTTCTTCTTTACTAGGAGTAGCGGTGCTCCCCAGGGTGACGCGCTTGGCCGGATGAACTTCTTCTCAAGCAAATCTTCAATTTGCTTCTTAAACTCAGCCAACTCCGCTAGTGTCATTCTATAGGGTGCCATGGATACTGGGCCAGCTCCAGGGATGAGATCAATGGAGAAATCCACATCCCTACTCGGTGGCAACTCGGGTATTTCATTTGGAAACACGTCGGCATACTCCTCCACGACTGGAATCACACTGATCTTCTCGGCGGTACTATTCTTCTCTACATGAGCCACTATCATAAAGCAGATGGCTCCGACTTCTACTTCGTTTATCACCCTCTGAGCCGAGATTAGCTCCAACCCTTCATGTTCTGGGAATACCAAATTGCGCCGTCCACAATCGATTATGACGTGATTGTTAGATAGCCAATCCATCCCCAAGATTACATCCAGTCACTCCAAAGGGAAGCACACCAAGTTCACCTTGAATCTGCAACCTGCCACTTCCATTGAACACCCGACGTAGACTAAACTGGTAGCCACTTGACCTGAGGAGGGAGTTGAAACAAGCAACTCACATCCCAAATCACGTGTCACCAAATTCAATCTCCCCACACACGCATTAGAAACAAAAGAATGGGTTGCCCCGGAATCAAACAACACCAATACTAAATTACCAAATAATACACAAGGTTCAAGGATGAGATTACCCGACTGTGTAGCCTTGGTAGTGGTCAGGGCAAAGACTCTGCCCGCTGCCCTAGCTCGCTCTGCCGGCGATGCGGCTGGTTTCTTCGTGCTAAGACTTTTCTTCTCTGGACAATTGTTGGCGAAGTGTCCAGGTTTGTCGCATATAAAACACTTGCGACGGTCGCCTGACCCTCATACTCCACCTGCAAGATGTGGACAATTCCTCTTCAGATGGGGTCCGCCACACTAGTAGCAAGTGGGATTCATGAGATGTCTATGGCCGACTGTACGGCTTTTTCATCTGCCTGGCCTCCGCGACATTCTTCTGATGTCGGCTCACAATAGGACTAGGGCCCTTCTCAAGATTCTCAGCACTCTTAGCCTGCTCCACCAAGATGGGAAATCTCATCTCTCTCAGAGGGGTTACCACCCTCTTTAGCTCAAGTCTAAGACCTCGCTCAAACTTTAAACACTTCCACTCTTTCGTGATGTTCTGTGAGGAATACCTCGCCAAGTGCTCGAATCTATTCACATACTCCTGCACTGTCATGTCTCCCTGCTGCAATGCTAGGAATTCAGCCTCTCTGTCCTGTCTCGCCATATCTGGAAAGTACTTCTCCAGGAAACGAGCTCTAAAGTTGGCCTAAGACACTGGTTGTTCACTATTCTCCATCTGTTGTTGCATGCCTGCCCACCAGTATTCAGCATCCCCATTCAGCAGGTACGCAGCGAACAACAGTTTCTGTTCATCTTCGACGTTCATCACTTTGAAGATTTTCTCACACTTGCGGAGCCATGCATCCGCTTCAACGGGGTAGGCCTTGCTAGTGAACTCAGCTGGCTTGTGGCGCAAGAAGTCCTCCACAGTCGGCACCCTGACTGGTGCAATCGCCGTCCTAGGCTGCGCTGCTACGGGTGGCTGCATCGCATCCACCATCCGGTGAATCGCCTCAGCGATGTCATCAGCACCACTACTCCTCCTCCTCCGGTTAGCAGCCATAGCCTGGATACGCCACATTACAACTGTTAAAAATCAGTCGCTTAGTCAAACAAAACCACACACTTTTTCACATTTAACACACAACATACCACAGACAAGCATATTGATAAGCTCACTCCCCACTAACCGCAAAATATTTTCAAAATATTTTCAAAACTTTTGCTCTAATACCAATTGTAACATCCCTAAGGGATATTACTGATATTTACTAAATAAAATTCGAAATACAATAAGTGTCGCATTTAATATGAACTATTTCCCAAAACACGGGAATTTTAAAACTTTAATATATATATAAAGTCATAAAAACCAGAAGTCCATAATTCATAAAACTGAAATAAAAGTCAATGGCTCCTGCCAGGTTTACATAATATTCTCAAAGATAAATTAATAAACATATAACATATGTATCTACAAAGTATCCCATGCTAGCCCTCGCTCTAAGTCTAAGCATCTCCTGGCCCACCAGTCACATCATCTGCTCCCGAATAACAAGTTATCTGATCATCGCCACACACACACAGAAAGGGTGAGCTATGCACAACATATATAAACAAAACATGGATATAAATATGTTTCCCAACCCAAAATAACATAACTAAATTCATAATTTCCAAATCACCCAACCATGACCTCATTGTCCTTCATGAGTCATATGCATGAATTAGGTCTTGGAACTTCCCTGTGCTCCCACGAAACTAACTCATTCGTGGTCCAACCCTATGAGCCTATCCCGCTCATAGTCCTGCCCTACAGACTCCTCGTCTGTAGTAAAACATCCAAGTCTCAAACTTGGACCCTGGCACGCACGTAATCACCATACTATGGACTCCTCGCCCAATAGTAGCCGACGAGAACATAACAGTTCCTTGCCCATCGTGCGCCCGACACATGCAATCACCATACTAAGGACTCCTCGCCCATTAGTAGCCGACGGGAACTCAACCAGTTCCATGCCCATCATGTGTCCAACCACCAAGCACATCCCAAATCCCTATTGGACTTAGTCCTTCAAGCCCAACATCACACCACATGCATATACAATCTATCCTTATGATAAACAGCCAAAACACACACTCACAAGCACATGGAACATAGTAACTCGCATAAACTCGCTTAAGCTAGGGACCTCTCGCCCAAGCTAAGCCTTCAGCCTCGCTTAGGCTAACTCACCTCGCCTGGGCGAGCTTAAAACAACAACAACATGAAGTTATCTCGCTTAGGCGAGATCATCTCTCGCCCAAACACCCATTCCAATCTCGCCTGGGCTAAAATACACGTAAAACACCACACATGACCAAGACATCTCGCTGAGGCGAGGTCATCTCGCCTGAGCGAGACTCGAGTTCGCTCAAAACCCATAAACTCCTCGCCTGGACGAGAAGTCGCGCTCAACATGCGCAACTTCAACACCATCTCGCTTAAGCGAACATCTCTCGCTTGAGCGAGAGTACGTGTCGCTCAAACCCAATCCTCGTCTGGACGAGAATTGCAGGTCCCTACGCTGATTATGCACGCAACAACAGCAGCTAAACACCAATTTGCACTCCAATTCATACCAGTTTAGTTTACACATATTTCAATAACACATATGCACAATTTAGACCACATTTGGTTCCCAAAACGCTTAGCACACACAGTTACACCATATCCAATGCATAATTCCATGATATTCATACATTTGGGTCAAAACTCCAATATACCAGCACCAAACCCACAAACCCCAAAATTCATCTCATTTTCAACACGAAATTCATCACACAAAAATTAGTACACTCAACAAGTATGACCTATAACACGCAATTTCGGGTTCAGCTCCCCTAACCTGGAATTCATGATCACAATTGAAAAGGTAGAAGCCTTGATTCGAAATCCCCCTCTTGGTCCAGCCCTTGCACCCTCAGAACTCCACTCAATCTCTCAAATTCGTGCTTCTCTCTATAGTAGTCCGCCACAATGCCCAAAACCCTTCCCTTTACCTAAATTTTGGCTTTTATATTTTAATAAAAATAAAGGTTACGTTCTGTCTACCAAGGTTTGAACCCGTGACCTTCCACTCACAAGGCCAAAACACTACCATTATGCTAATTCCCATTCAATGATATACACAATCAACATAAGTTTACATTTCAAATTCCACACTCTTACATATTATTAAAAATAAATCATAAAACAATCAACACATAATTGGCATACATAGGACTCGAACCCAAGTCCTCTCATACAATCAAAGTACTCTCAACCACTTGAAATAGTACTTTTCCACGCCACATTAAATTACAATTAATGTCATAAAGGCGCCTTCTACCTGCATTTATTAATTAATTAATTTTCCCGGGTCTTACACATACCCGTCCTTCCACTTCTGTTAGCCTTGTCATCACTAACTCTTCTAGAAAATGTGTTGGCACAAGCAAGCTTGAAGCAAAGAATTCATAATGACATGTGCATGAAGATCATAGGTGTTTGATGAAGATTGATGAACATCCACTTGAAGATTAAGTTTTAGTGTGTTAAATATGAAAATAACATGTTAAATGTAATGTGTTAGTGTTATATCTTGTTAATAGGCTATATGACATAGGTTAGATATCTTGTGTGCCTTAGTGTGTCTCTTTTAATCTGTTAAAATAAGTTAAAAGGTTTATTGTATATAGTTTCTGGTATGAATGCATTCAGTTAATTGAATTATTTTTCAATCGAATGATTTCACTTAAGTCAAGTCAAATTAGCTGGTTGTACGGAAAATTCAATCGATTGTTTTCACTTAAGCCATACTATATAAGTTGTGTTTTCACGAGTAGAGGTGCAAATATGAGTTTTTGTGCATGAAACTTTGTCATTCTTCTTTGAAAAGCTCTCTCTCTCTCTACAATACAGAGCTGCAACTCGTATTTTGAAGATCTTGGTTGATTGTGGTTGATCTTGGAGGCATTTTGGCTTGTGAGTAGCTTGAAGAACACATGTATGGTTGGCTAGGGACAGCCACCATTAGGTTTGGATGTTCTTGTGTCACTGGTTGGTTTGTCTGATGCAATTTTACGTCTGTAACTGTAATTCTTGCAGGGTGTGTGTCTAGATTTTTGTGTGAGTCAAAAATCTTGTGAGTTTCTTTGTTGAAAAGTGTAATCTTGGTGTGTGATTTGTAAGACTTTTGAATATAGTGGAAACAAGGCTCAAGTTGTCTTGGTAAACTGGATGTAGCTTTGTGATTGAGTGAACCAGTATAAAAACAACTATGCATTTCTCTTTCCCTCATCTCACTCACTTTGAAACTCTTTAAAAACTCAAGAAAACCAAGCAATTCGATCTTTGGTGTGATTTAATACGTTCTTGTGTAATATGAGGTTGTATACTTGTTAAAAACATTGATTGGAACAAGTCTTGTATGTAAAAGATTGTTCATTGAGTTGAATTTGCGAATTCTGCATTCTGCATAAATATCCAGTATTTTAGCCGATTGATTTGTTTTTTTAATCGACTGTTTTATAGCTTCAAGAACAAATTAGTTTGCTATTTTATATTTTAATCGACTGAAAATGTACTGGTCTGCAACATTTACATCCAAACTTTCCAATCTATTAGATTCAATTGAAAGAGGTTTAAGCTTTCGAAAAAGTTTTATAAAGCCAATTCAACCCCCTCCCCCTTCTTGGCTAAAATCACCATTTCAAAACTAACAATTGGTATCTAGAGCAAGGTTCTTGAAAGGTATTCAAGTTTGATAAAAAATATTTTAAAATGGCTGAAAGTAAACTCCTTTTTGCTAAAGGTGCCTCTATTCATAGACCATCTATGTTTTGTGGCCTAAACTATCAGTTTTGGAAAATAAGGATGCAAATTTTCATTGAATCTATAGACAAAGGAATTTGGGATGAAATAGTTAATGGACCATATACTCCTAAATGTATTGTTGAAAATAAGAAGGTGGACAAGCCTTGGAGTGAATGGACTGATGAAGAAAGGAGAAGAGGTCAATATGATTGCAATGCCAAGAATATCATCACTTCATCTTTCAGTATGATGAATTTTTTAAGGTCTCCCAAAGTAAGAATGCAAAGGAAATGTGGGATGTCCTAGAGGTCACACATGAGTGGACAAATGAAGTGAAGAGAGCAAGGAAGCATGCCTTGATTCAAGAGTATGAGCTTTTCAAGATGCTGAATCAAGTGATAATGAAAACTTGCATCTACTAGTCAAAAGGTTCAGGAAGTATCTTAAGAGGAAAGGCAACAAAGGTAATCAAAGGAGGTACATTTCTAAACAAAATGATTAAGTAATTCTTTTAAATTCTCATGTTATAATTGTGGAAAGCAAGGACATATCAAGATTGAATGTCCTAATTAACAAAGAGAAGGAGAAGGTTGGTGACAGGAAAAAGGAGAAAAAGGCCAAGCAAAGACGTGCCTACATAGCTTGGGAGGACAATGATGATTCAACAAGCACTTCATCTCAAGAAGAAAGTGAGGAAGCAATACATTTAGGAGTAAGTTCCTTGTCATCCTCATCAAGTCAAGTAAGTTCCTTGTCATCTAAGGATAAAAATTACTATTACCAATTGTTGCATAACTTTGAAGAGTTTCATAGTGAGGCAAACAAAATTGTTGTCATGAACAATCGGCTAAAAGGGTTAAATAGCTGGCTGGAAAACAGAGTTAGCCAACTAGAATCAGAAATAGTCGACTTAAAAACTGATTTCGAACATTTGGATATGATTCACAGTAATTCAGTCGATTGTTTTGAAAAATAGCTGGCTATAAAACCTTGTGAAAACTGCTCTACTTTGAAAATCAAGTGAAATATCTTTTGAAAACTTGTGCAAAGTTCACAAGAGGAAAAACAAACTTGGAAGCTATTCTTGGCTCTCAAAATTATGTTTTTGGGAAGGCTGGACTTGGTTATACACCTATCCATGAAAAGAAAGACAAGAAGTTCTCTAGTTTCTTTTCCAAGAGTGAGCCAAATGCTATGCCATTCATTTCTTGCAACTATTGTATGAACAAAGGTCATGTTCTTAAGAATTGCTATGCTAGAAAATATGATGTACCTAAGGGATTTATGAAATAGATCCCAAAAGGATCTAGAATGGCATAACCATGTTGGACCCAACCTATCAAAGGGTACTTTGCAATATTAATTTGTGTTGTAGGTCATAAAACATGAAAAGAAAGGCCTATGGTACCTAGATAGTGGCTGCTCGAGGCATATGATAGATGACAGTTCAAGATTGCAAAGTTGGAGTTAAAGGATGAAGGATTTGTGACTTAGAGTTTATAACAAGAGGTTAATGATTGTTGAAGAGTTAGTGTATATTGTATTTCATGAAACTAACCTTGTGCAGTAGGATCAAAGGCCTAAGATTGCAGATGAAGAAGATATATAGCAGGAAAAACAAATTGCTACCAAATTAGAATCTGTTGCAGGAAATTAGCCAACTAAACAGGAAATTCAGTCAGCTGAAAAAGTTGTAGACAACAACTTACCCAAGGAGTGGATTGAACACAGGGAATTATCAAAGGACAACATAATTGGTGACGTAAAACAGGAAGTATCCACTAGATGTAAGCTTGTATTCTTTGAACATGTTGTATTTGTTTCTCAAATTGAACCTAAGAATGTGAATGATGCATTATGTGATAGTAATTGGGTTGTTGCTATGCAAGATGAACTTAACTAATTCACTAGGAATGATGTGTGGTCTCTTGTTCCTGAAACTGATACAATGAATGTGATTGGTAGAAAATGAGTGTTTAGGAATAAAATGGATGAAAATGGCAACATTGTTAGGAATAAGGCTAGGCTAGTCACTAAAGGTTATAATCAAGAGGAAGGTATTAATTTTGATGAAACATATGCACTTGTAGTTAGGCTAGAAGATGTGAGGTTATTGTTAGCATATGCTTGTATGTGCAATTTCAAACTTTCTCAAATGGATATGAAAAGTGCATTCTTGAATGGTTTCTTAAATGAAGAAGTGTTATGTATCACAACCCCTGGCTTTGAAGATCACCTCTATATTAATCATGTTTTCAAATTGAAAAAGGCTTTATATGGTTTAAATCAAGCACCACAACAGTGGTATGAGAGGTTAAGCAACTTTGTTTTATCAAAAGGATATGCTAGAGGTGCGGTTGATAAAACACTTTTCATTAGAAAGCATGCAAGTGATGTAATACTTGTTCAAGTATATGTAGATGATATAATCTTTGGATCAAATAATAACTCCATGTGTAAAGAGTTTATTCTATGCAGGGAGAATTTGAGATGTCTATAATGGGTGAGTTAACCTACTTCCTAGGGCTCCAAGTGAAGCAACTTAAGCATGGGACATTTTTAAGCCAGTCAAAATACTGTTTTGACCTACTGATAGGAAAAGTACAAGTGGTACATGCCATCTACTTGGATCAAGCCTAATCTCGTGGAATAGCAAGAAGCAAGCTTGTGTATCACTCTCTACAACTGAGGCTGAGTACATAACAACTGGACATGCATGTGCTCAAAGCATATGGTTGAAGCATCAACTTATGGATTATGGTGTAAAGCTAGAAAAGATACCTCTTTATTGTGATAATACAAGTGCAATCAACCTAACTAAGAATCCAATTCAACATTCTAAAACTAAACACATTGAAATCAGGCATCATTGCATAAAAGATCATATTCAAAAAGGTGATATTGAAATCATGTTTGTGAAAACTGAAAATCAATTGACAGCTTTATTCACTAAACCACTTGCATGTGATAGATTTAATAAGCTTAGAATTGAATTAGGTATTTTTGACATGAAGCATATATGTTGATATTTGTTTGGCTTGTTAATCTTATTAGATCATGTGTGTGCTGCATTTAAAATGGTAAAAATTTGCATAATTTGAAAACTGCCAGAATTTCAGTCAGCTAAATTGGTAGATTCAACACATAGATTTCACTTAAACTATCAAAATCTGCATAATTTGTGTTTTGGAACTGGTTCAATATGTTAGATCTCACAAAACAACACATATATTTGATTTAAATTGGTCTAGTGTGAGTTTTGTGTAATATGATATTTTTAGTTAGCTAAAACTGCAAATTTAACTTAAAACTGCCACTGCACCAAAAATTAGTTTTTTGGTACAATTTTAGTTGATTGACTCTATTTTTATTTGTTAAAATCACTTATGCTGATGTGGATTTGCTTGAATTGATTTTAATTGATTGACCCAATCAAAGTATCCATCACATGACTGCTTTTGGACTATAGTAGCAGCATGTAACAAGTATTACATCAGCTAAAATCAACTTTTCATATTGCATTGACCATAAAGTGCTTTAATTACATGATTTCCAATGTGCATGCATTAGATGTGAACTATTTATGCGTGAATTGTTCATAAAACGCATGGGAAACACATTATTGCATCTCTGATTCAGATTCCCTCACATTTAATTGGCTATGATTTCCTGTACTGCATTGAAACTATAATATCTGCAAAATTTAATTGACTGATTTTGAAAATCAACATGCTAATTCTATAAATACTTGCATAAGCATCATGCATTGGCATTCTCATTTGCTAGTAAGAGCTAAACCTACAATTCACCATGCTTATAAGATCATGATTAGCTCTCTCAAATGATGAAAGCTCCACCCCACCTACTCCATCCCCTCCAAATGCCATGAATCAAGGAAGGCGTGAGGTATGGTTTGAAGGCCTTGAAGACAAAATTCAAACCTTCTTAACCTGATCTTCTCTTTGTCTGACTTGATCTTCTCTTTGATCGACTTTATCTTAACCTTGACTGACTTACCCTTTGTTGGGTTCTTTATGGTCTTTGTGGCTGACTTGCCATTAATCGAGATCCTCTGAATAGGTCGGGCTCTCTTTAAGAGATCGAAAAATTTCCATGCCTTCTTCACACAAAACTTATCATCCATTCCAAGTCGCCACTTCTCATCTTGTACCTCTACTACAACTCTCAGATCCTTCTCGACATGCAATTGCTTTTCTTGTTCAAGATGCGAGTTATCTACAATCCATGCTGAGTTATCCGAGCTTGCTAGACTCTCTACCGAGCTACCTATGCTCCTTGCTAAGCTTTTCAGGGTGATCACTTGCTCCGAATGATCTAGGCACTCCACTTGCTCCACCAAGCTATTCGAACTTCTCACCAAGCTAACTAAGTTGGCCTTATGATCCACCGAGCTCTCCAAGTCCCTTTTTGGGTTGTCTAAGATCTCCACATTCTCTGCCAAGCTTTTCGAGCTATCCGCACGTCTTGTCGACCTTTCCATGCTACTAGACTGATTTATGACACTCAACCTTCTTGCTGACTTCTCCACTTGTTTATGTCTATCCCTCAAGCTACATCCCATCATCAACAACATTGCTTCTTCTTCAACTTCTTCGTCAAGATTGGTTGTCTCTTTTCTTTCATTTTCAGATCGCATTGCTTTAATTTGCTTACCGAACTCATTCTCCACCACACCGTTCTGAACAGATCCCGCACCGCCAGAACTTATTGTATTTCAAACACATTTTCTGTAGGATACTCAACTCCAATTTGTACATCCTATTTTTCTCCTTTTCTACCCAAGCTGCTTGAAATTGGACTTGTCTGACCCAGTCGTTCCCTCTGTATGAAACCTCCAGAATATCCCATGCTTCCTTTGAAGATGCAACGTTTGCAATCTTCTTGAAACCTGACTCGTCCACAACATTGTACAAAAAATACAAAGTCGACTTGTCTTTCACTCGCGTCTTCTTCAACACGGTAATCTGGGCCACCGTCTGATTTGCATCATCCGTGAGTTCCTTGTATCCGCTCTCCACTATATCCCAAATGTCTTGGGATCCCAGAAGGATTTTCATCTGTAGACACCAATTGTAAGACCCGTGGAATTTAATTAATTAATTACATAATTAATTAATAAATGCGGGTAGTGAGAGCCTTTGTGGCATTAAATTCTAACTTGTATGACGTGGAAAAGTACTAGCTCAAGTGGTTCAGACTACTTAATTATGTGAGAGGACTTGGGTTTAAGTCCTATGTATGAAAATTGTGTGTTATTTATTTGTTATTATTTTTAAATATATGTTGATCATGTTGAGGGATAATATAATCATTGAATTATATTAGTCAGCATGAGATGTGAATTGGTTGAATGGTTGAGCATTGATTTGGCATTGGCATGGTTGTGGGTTCAAATCTTGGAGAACCCAAATTAAACTTTATTTTTGCTAAACTTAGTTTTAGCTTGAATATGAAAGGGTAGAGAAAACCCTAGCTAAGTGGGCAGCCAAGGGAGGCTGGAAAAGCAACCATAAGTGACCTTGAATGGCACTTAGCAGCCATATAAAACCAATTTTCATTTTTTATCATTATTGCCAATTAAGACAACAATTACTGACCAAATTAAGTGAGAGGGAGAGTGTTTGGTGGGCTGCCATTGTGCTTGCAGAAGAGAGGACGAAATTAGAGAGTGGTAGTGAGGATTGAAGGAAGGAAGAAGTTGTTTTGGGGATAAGTCCAAGGAGGATCATTAATGATCAAGAGGGAAGTCACAACAACTTCAATTTAAGCTAAGGAAATGAGGTTAGGGGAGCTTTACCACATTAGTGTTATAAATTTGATTAATTGTATAATGTATGACTTGAATATGCACGATTTCTCCCTGCTGCATGTCGAATTTCGTGTTTCTGGAAATAGCCCGCCAGGCGACGCTTGCCAGTTTAGTGTTTTATGGGTTCCTTTGAGGAACCGCCTGGCAGTGAAGTCCTGTATCGCTAGGCGACACACGCCTGCAAACCAAATTTCTAGGTTTTTGATGAATTGTCTGTCGGTGATGAATACCTGACAGGCGACTCGAACCAATCTTGGTTCGATTTTAATATTCTGTTTGTTTTGGATGATTTTTGTCAGAGGGAAAGCCAAATTTAACTAAGAAAGGATGATTTGATGTCACATGGCATTTAATTTCACGTAATTGAGGGCGTACTTGAATGGAACAGTGGTAAGACGCTTCTTAGGGTTCGAAATTGGGGTCTTGTTGTCCTAAGGCAAAATTGGTGATTTAATTGTACTAGTAAGAGCGAATGAATGAGTTTGGAATAGGAAACCTTATAATCATAAGTTAATTCGCGCGAAAAATGGGAGAAAGCCACAAATAAGGAATGTTGAGAAGTTGGAATTTCGCAGGTGCAGGGCAAAGTTCTGAAATTTACCAGAACTGATGCACCACCTGGCGCACGAGGCTTGCCGCCAGAAGCCATCACAGAGAAGAAGATTCTGTGTGGCTGTGGGGTGCAGTTTGGGGTCTCGAAGGGGTCAGTGAGGTTAATTGAGATGTATGTGAAGGTTGAAAGGAGTTAGGTAGTTATGGCGTTAAGTGGAGAAGTGGTGTATCACATGAGGGCAAGTGTGTGAATTCATGAATGTTGAATAAAAGTGGATGTTTTGGCATTGGATTTCAGATTGATCAAATCACTGGAAGATTTGACAGGCAAGCAGTTTGTGATTAAGAAGGTGATATAAACTGAAGTGTCTAAACTAGAAGTATGGACTAAATACAAGTAAATTATAATGGTTATAACTGCTGAGGATGGTTAGAGTACAGGTACCATGTGGGACAATTGATATGGTATAAGTCTATAAGAGCAACAATAGCAGAATATGAGCTTGACAACATTGAACTTAAGTAAGGCTAAGAATTGTAAGTCTTGAATTTATGATCCTAAAGTGGCATAGGTACTATGGTGATGAGATAGACTTTAGAATTGATGTAGTGCACTTAAACAAGTCCACTGTGGGCTTAATCGCCAGTTTAAAAGTGCAATCTGACTCAGGTGAATAGAAAACCAGTATTGTGCAATTATTGGTATATCACCTGGCGGTGAGCTATGTTCCGCCAGGCGATAGCGTCAGGAGCAGGGGAGACTGGAGCTCGTGGCTCGTGGCGCATGGCGACAGAGTTAGTTCTCCCAGGCGATAGAAGCAAGGACAATGTGTGCAGAGGTGCTTGGCTCTTGGCGGTACGTGTCCACCGCTAGACAGCCTGGAAGCTAGTTGTGCCTGGCGCCTCGTGGGTTGCACCAGGTGATGATGTTGCAGCAGATGTGTAATGTGCTTGCCCTTGTGTGCATCGGCTTGCTGGCGTTTCTTGAGTTGTGGCTCGAAAAATATCCCTTGAGTTGAGCTCAGGATAGGGGTTAAGCACGTAGAATTCCTTGAGTTAAGCTCGGAATGACATCCCTCGAGTTGAGCTCGGGATGGTGGATGAACACGAGGAACCCTTGAGTTGAGCTCGGGTTGGGAGTGTTGCTGGTGTGAGTGTGCTGGTTGTGGCCAGTACGGATAGGTCCAGATATACTGCCCTCCTTAGTAACTAGCTGACGTTATGAACTATGTTCGTATTTGGGAACTCTATCTGGCATTACAGTGTGTGATCCGTAGCATGGTTTCTCGCATGTGCTCTATCTGTTGTGGCTGATAGGTATGGCAACAAGACACCTTGAGGTACTCACTAGAAGATGTAGAACACGAATAACATGGTTGTGGCCATGTGATATGGAATCAAAGGAGGGAATTCCTATTGTGTGATTGTATGATATATATATATATATATATATGTATGTATATATATATATATGTATATATATATATGTATAGATATATATATATATATATATATATATATATATATATATATATATATATATATATATATATATATATATGTATATATATATATATATATATATATATATATATATATGTATATATATATAAGTGTTTTATATATGCATATATAGTTTTATATGTTTATTCTGTTAAGCTCACCCTATCTGCTTGTGTTTGGATGATCATGTGCGCGGTACACATGAGCATATGATGTTATTGCAGGTGGATCTGGCGAGGCTTAGCGTCAGAGCGGGGATAGCTTGGGAGTTTTTATATTTTATGATTTTGAAATAAATTGTAATTGTTTTATTACTGAACTTTTGGATATTATAATATTGATTATAATTATGGTTGTTGGATTATACTTGATTAGAAACCATTGGTCAGAACCTCAGCTCTGATACCATTGTTGGGAAAAACTCACACACACTACAAGAATATGCAATGTAACTCACTGTGTTATTATTTCTTTGATAGAGAATGAGCTATTATATAGCCAATTAGAAACCAAATATTAACAAACCAAACTAAATCTTAATCTAATTTAATCTTATCTAATGTCCCATATTATCAAATTAAATCTTATATACTCCAACTAACAAAAATAACAACTAACTTAAATCTAATTCACCAAATATAAAATACCCTATCACTTTACTAAATAAAAACAATTCCATAATCTAAAACATAATCTAAATATTATCTAACAAAATTAAACATTTCATAACTTGAATAGCATTGAATAATTTCATGTTTGTTTCCATTGTTGCTTTTTGTTTTTTTATTTATGATCAATCCCTTTCCCTTTTACAAGCATGAGAACATTCTTCTCTGTAAATGATATCTATATATTTTAGCAGGGCAGACTGACGGAGATGAGTTAAGTTGTTTATGTATGACTTTTAAAGTTACTCTTTTATTTAATAAAGGGAATAGCTTTCTCTGCTAGTCTTAATATTTGTTATAAGTCCTTTTTTTTTTATTTGGTATTGTTCTATTAGCTAGTATTAAAGCTAGTTTTCTTAAAATAATCTAACTAGTGAGAAATCGTGTCAGCCAATATATACTCTCTGATTACTTTGCTAGAAAATGGAATGAAAAGAAAAAAAAATACAATAAAAAATAGGATAAAAAAATTTATACATAGAGATAATATGAGATTTAAGAAATCTAATTGGACAAAATCTCAACAAAAAAGACATTAGAATAGAAGAAAATGACAAAAAAAAAAAAAAAAAAAAAAAAAAAAAAAAAAAAAAAAACTCAGATAGAGATAAAATAAGAGAATGAAATCAAAATTGATCTTAAGAGAACAAAAGTAATAAATCATTATTTTTCTCCTAACCAAACTTATAATTTATTAAAGAAAGTTTTAACTCATTAAATATTATTTTTAATATCAATGAAAATTAATAGATAATAATAATTTAATGAAATTTTATTCTCAAACATAATAATTAGAAATAAAAGAATTTTGAGGTCTTTATTTTCAAACATAATTTTATAATTATTTTAATACATATATTAATACTAAAAAAGATTGAAATGTTTTCTTAAGGTGATTTTATAATTAATTTAATTAAAAATATTAGTACTTAAAAAACTAGATTTTTTTAAGTTCTAAAATGAATGTTTTACTAACCTGAATATGGATACCTAAATTAACTAGACATTACGGATTATTTTTCCTGAAAAGACTATGGTGTAACCGGTTCTCAATGTATCTTAAACACAAAGCATACCAAGCAAGAATTGTTTGTGGTTTTGGATTATGCTGAATTCTCAAATTTCTCTCAATCCAAATATATTTGCAAAGATCAAATTGTGCTTTGGAAGAAATAACCAAGGACAAATGACTTAATAGTACTTAACTTAAACATGCGAGTATTTAATTGGGCATAATATTTGATTTATTATGTGAGCGAATATGCTCTCTGCACACTGAAGAAGAACGTTTTAATTATTATATCAATCTCAACCATTGCAAAACTGACACATTTCCACAGATTCCGCGTTCAAAATGAATTGAAACATGAACTTTTTCTTTTAAAAAACTAACCCCACCATCACTGAGCTTTTCGGGCACGCATCTTCGATCACCATCGTCGGATATTTACTAATATATCATATATCTAACGGTTCATTTTGAAGGTATGTTCCTAGCAGAGGTGTGCAAGTTAAAGTGAAGAGTTCACTGAATCCAACGCAGTTTCCCCCAAACAGTTGCTTTCCGTACTCACAATCACTTGTTTGTTGTTGAGATCATTTCATGGCATTAGCTGTGGTCGGTGGTGCACTCCTTTCAGCCTTCATTGATGTTCTTTTTGACAGACTAGCTTCCCCCGAGTTTGTCAACTTCATCCGAGGAAAGAAGCCTGAAAGGTTACTTCAAAAGATGAAGAGTCAGCTGCTTGTGGTTAAAGTTGTGCTTGCTGATGCTGAGAAGAGACAGATCTCAAACTCCGATGTCAAAGACTGGCTCGATCTTCTCATAGATCTTGTCTACGAGGTTGATGACTTACTTGATGAAGTTTCTACCAAAGCTGCCACTCAAAAGGAGGTAAGCAATTCCTTTTCTCGCCTTTTCAAAAGGAAGAAGATTGTTAGTATTAGTAAGTTGGAAGACATAGTTGAAAGATTAGATGACATTTTAAAACAAAAGGAGAGTCTTGATTTGAAAGATATTCCAGTGGAGAGCTACCAGTCATGGAAAGCTCAGCCAACATCTCTGGAAGATGGATACGGTATGTACGGTAGAGATAAAGATAAAGAGGCCATAATGAACATGGTGTTACAGGATGTCACTGATGATAGTGAACAAGTGTCTGTGATCCCTATTGTAGGCATGGGTGGGGTTGGAAAAACCACTTTGGCAAGATCTGTGTTCAACGATGGCAAATTGAAGCAGCAGATATTTGATTTAAAGGCATGGGTTTGTGTTTCTGATGTATTTGATATTGTGAATGTCACAAGAACTATGATAGAGGAAATTACCCGTATGCCTTGTAAATTGAGTGATCTAAATGCCCTTCAACTTGAGTTGATAGACAAACTGAAAGGTAAAAGATATTTTATTGTCTTGGATGATGTTTGGATCTGATAGTAATTCAAGGTTGTGAAAGGGATAGTTGAAGGGATAGAGAAAATGTGTAGATAGTAGAGTGTGAAAGTAGTAGTTGGAGAAGTGTATTTGTAGTTGAGAGTAGTTGTATTGGATGTTGTGTTAGTTGTTCTTGATGTTACAAAATGGTAGGATAC
>Ga0214544_1005268_pt1 | contig 25187 bp, 19 predicted proteins | sample CNSS3metaG_FD_160074 | JGI IMG/M metagenome (GOLD analysis project Ga0214544, IMG submission 160074) | Root nodule microbial communities from cowpea collected in UCLA plant growth center, Los Angeles, California, USA - CNSS3 | ecosystem: Host-associated > Plants > Roots > Nodule | place: USA... | reverse complement strand
AAATTACAACATAAACATTGTCAACATTCATGGGAGCAAATCAGCACCTGTACACAAACTATGTTTCTAAAGCTCCACTTCATTTTGTGAATAAACATTAACAACATATGACGAAAGCAAATACACGCATGATGATTTCAAATTGAAAAACTAAAATCACCTTTTATTCATATTAGAAAGAAACTACCATAGTGATGTTCTACGGTGCAACCTGGTTTGTTAATGGCTCCAATTAGTCCAGTTAGTTTCTCTTCTAAGAAAACAAATATATAACCAAATTTAAAGGGTATATGCTAATAAACAAAAGATATTTTTATCATGAGTGAGAGCAATAAAATGTAGTCAATCTTCATTAGGGTAGTCTTTTCTGATATCCTCTGCAAATTGCAGCAAATGTTGAATTTGAGGTTCGTCCAAACCATGGCTGTTATCATCCACCACCGCATTATCTTCGTGCACTCGAAATAAAGGAATAAAAAAGGTGTATCCAGAAATACAACTTGAAGGAGTTCAAATATATCTAAGCAAGCATATTTGGCTATATTATATGATTATAAACAGACCCACAACAATCAAAGCATATGACGTAAGATTTGGTACCTAAATCTGGTAGACAGGCTCAAATCACCACTTCCAAGAACATTTAGAGGGGGAAATTCTTAGCGGCTCTCCTCAATGTCCAAAGTCAAAGTAGTTAATTGTCTCAAGGTTTCTAGTAATGAACTCCATTTGTCCTGCATACACAAAGGAACTTCAATCTTAAAAATATAGTTGGGCTTGTTTTTTAAAGTCTATTTAAGGTGCAAAATTTTCATCCACACAAAATATACTTTATCCTCGTATAAATAATCCTAAAGTGAAAAACAACCACCAAGATTCCAAGAACAGACAAACCAACATCGAAACGGGTTGGCTTACAGACAAAAATGATTAAAATCAAACTCAAAAAATATGAAAAAATGATAAAAATTAACCCTTTTTTGTCTTTTTCATGAGAACTTCGTCTTGATCTTCAAAAACCTTCAAAACCTTCGACCTTCTCTTCAACAAGGTTCCTAAAAGTTTTGAAAAGAAGAAATCAAAGAGGAAGAAGAAAATGAAAACCCCCCATCAAATTCCAAGAACACACACAATCCTAGCAACATCGGAACACGTTGGCTCGTAGAACAAAAATGATTAAAATCAAACTAAAAAAATGAAGAAATAATAAAAATTAAACTTTTTTCATCTTTTTTGATTGAGGGCTTCGTCTTGATCTTTAAAAACCTTAGATCTCTCCTAAAAGCTTTGAAAAGAAGAAATCAAAGAGGAAGAAGAAAATGAAAAACCCTAAAGAGAAAAATCACCATCAAATTCCAAGAACACGCATAATCCCAACAACATCGGAACATGTTTGGTTGCAGAACAAAAATTATTCAAATCAAACTAAAAAATGAAGAAATAATAAAAATAAGAAAACTCTAGAACACACAAATGGTACTAACAAAAAAAAAAGGCATACCCTTTTACACGAAAACTTGGAGCCAGCGCCATCACCGGAGCCCGAGCTCGTCCCTGTCGTCATCCGATACAATCAACCAAAGTGAAAGCAACATACATCAACCAAAACAACTAAATCGTTTTTTTTTTCTTGGAACCGAAAAATGGAGGAGGAGCAGAAAGGATATTTAGGAGGGAGGAGGAGCAGAAATGGTGTTTAGGGGGAGAGAAGACGAAAGGTTGTATAAGAAGGAGAGAATATGAAAGAACTTTGAAATTCAAAAGTCATCCTCGTAAGCCACAAAACCTAAATGATGAGTGGGAAGGGTAGCGTAAATGTTAAAAAAGTTAAAAGATTAGAATGACAAAAAAACCAAAAAATTGGACAGATGTCGAAAAATTAAATATGGGTATAAGGGTAACTTCCAGATGTGTTTGTTTTCATATATTTTAGATTTAATTGTTAGTTGATTTAAAGACCGTGATTGACTAATTCTATTAACTAAAAGTGTTTTTATTTAATAATTTGAGTAATTTGTTGCGTTATGTTGAAATTAACATTTGAGCTTTTACATATTTATAACGATAAAGTACCAACAAATTTTCCCAAAAAGAACACTTGTTAAGATAATGCATTTTTATATATTTTTTGCTCCTGAGTCATCAAGCTTAAAACTTGTGTATATATAAACTCTTTCATCATAAAAAGAGGAAAATTATTGAGACAAGTCCATCATACTATGGAGTTTAAGTATATTAAATAAGGCCATCACCCTTGATCTCAAGAATCTGTTATTTAGATAAACTGAAATTTCTGTAACCAAATTGCAACTTTTGCAGTTCTTGTAAAAACTACATGTACCAAAATATATCTTAATCAATTTTAGGAATCATTTATAAGGGCTCAAATTGAGAAAATGACCCTCTCCCCAAAGGAAAAAACAATTCAACTAAAATTCCACTTACTAGGAAATGACATAATGCCAAATTCCATGATTTGGCAGTTGGTAGGTATTATAGTCCACAAACTCTAAAATACCACCTTCAATTGGGTACACGAAAGTGTAGACATCAAACATCTATTAACGTTGCAACTACAATTGTTTTCTTTCTAGTCAGACAACATTACTAATTATGGATAAGTATTTTTCCAGTTCAAAACAACAAATTGTATTTTACATCCACTTTCAGATTTAATTAGAGAAAATAGGGTATGTACTGATAATGTAAAGCATATTTACACTATCATTCAATTGACAAACCACCATGTATGGTAAGTTTGTTGACTTTTACAATAACTACCTTAAAAGCCATACCAACAATGATTTATGATTGGTTGGCAGACGGTGTAAAACATTTATACTAACAGTCCATAGTCATTAAACTCGTTTAATAACACAATTTTGCAACCACATTTACTTTTGGAAAAGCAAAACATTTTTTTCCTTTTCACTAATCAATACCAAAATTGTTACATCAAAAATCATCCACAATCCTCAAAGAATTATGTGTGTGTGTGTATGTGTGCATGTATGTGTACATGCGTGTGTATTACCTTGTAGCCTCATTGGAGGGTAAATCTCAAGAGCTTCCAACAATCTCAGCTCCAATTCAACCTGTGATTGCTCCTGTCACCATAACTAGATGTCAATTCCAAACCAAATTCAAATTTCAAAGAGAGATAGAGAGACAGAAACCTTAGGTAGAGAGGAAGCAGAGGAAGGGGAGGTTTGCAAGGAGAGTGGACGGACATGCCATCTTGTTCCTCCTCTTTGGGTTTACCAACTCTTCCACCACTGCTCATTTGTGTCTTTGTATGCTGATCAACACAGATTACATGAAGATAGGAATATCTCATATTGAAACTGCAACAAATAGAAAAAAAAAGGTTGGAAAGAGAACATAATTCATAACAACAAAAAGGCAGTTGGACAGTGACAATCATCATGACATTGCACCTTGTGCATTGACGTAGTGTAGCAGGATAGCATGAACAAGTTATTAATATTTCAAGCTTGTTAGTTGTTAATTTCTTAATTATGTGGCTAAGCACATGTTAAACTGAGGAATTTGCAATTTGTTCACTCCATTGCTTGCAATTTGGCAATATGGCAGAACCGGCAGAGCACATCTTGAACTGAGGAATTTTGAATTTTTTCACTCCATTTCTTGCAATCTGGCATACATTTTGAGAATGACAAATTGGCACACATCATATTCACTGTTCTATGAGTTTCACCAACTGGAATAATATTCATCACTTTTTTTATAAGTGCAGAACTCATTATACCATCTCAAAATAAGGTTGGTAAAAGCCAACCCCATAGCAGTTACGATCAAAGCCAAGAAAGAAAATTGAACCAAAATAATTAAATCCTACAATGGCATGCACTGTAGGATAAATTGTAACGGACACATACAACGAACTACAAGCTCTTCCCAGTTTTGTTTGACCAGAAAGGAGGATGTATTATCTAAAATATGGGAAACTGATTCCATTGGACAAAGGGATTAACCTAACCAAAAGTATACATTATGTATTTTGCTCTAACAGTCCAAATGGGGTCATGATTTGACCTGTATCAATCATTACACATATCAACAACAAATAACCACCTCCTGTGAAGCCAAGTGGTAGTGTATAGGCAAGTTTTTGGAAGCATTATTGGTGTTGAATTTGTCATGGTGTATCATATTATTATTACTGCACAATTTATTTTCAAGGTTTTACCTGAAATGCAAAGTTTTGAAACAATGGCATATGATCGTCATTGTAAATCCCATTTCCGCTACAACGTCAAGGTTTTTGGACTGCAATTGCAATCACAACAACCGAAATTCTCCACAATTTTATACTACAACAAGAATCGCAAAGAAAACACACAGTCATAGTGGAAAACCTCAATAACAAGTGTGATCAACTTCTCCAAAATCAAAGTCTAATTGGCCAGTGTAAGGGTTACCCTTTATTTTGCAGAAAAGGGAATTGATTTAAAATATAAATAAAAGTAAAAGAAAGAAAAGAAAAACAAACAAAATAAGCAAGAAGAAGAAGAAGAAAACACGAATAGCAGTAGCAGCAGAAATGAGTAATTTGAAGGCAAAAAACTATAACTAAAATGAAGGAGAAGGGCGTAATCTTACCAATTGATGAATTGGCTTGGCACGAACGCTGGGTGAAGAAATTGAAGAAAGTAAAAACCCTGAGAATGAGAATGAGAATGAGAATGAAAAGAAGAAGTTTATAGAGTAAATAAAGTGAAATATGAGAATTTGTTTGAAATTAAATTGGCTTCATTATTTAAATTAATTGAGCAAACCTTTGTAAAAAACAAGACAGGTGTCGTAATTAAAATGAAAACTTTAATTCCAACATTTTCTTATTTAATGTGATTTAGTACATGAAAGTATGTTTGCATTCCCTAAGACATTGTATTAGTTTCTGGTTTTTTATTTTTTGAGAAACTTGTTTGATTTTATTAGTAGTTAGTACTGGTTGATATTAATAAACAAGTTCATTTATAATATATTTTTGAAGCTTTCCTTCAACCAAATGATTTTTAAACTGTTAATTTGAGACTTATATCTTTCTATATGTATTGATATATATTTGCATTTTATCAATAAAATATTACGCATTGCATGCAATTTTAAAGTATATTTGGAATTATACAGTTCAAAAACCTCTTTTCATAAAAAATATATTTCTAAATTATACAATTTAAAAACATTTTCGAGACTGTATATAACATTTTATTTTAAGTCCATCCATAACCACATAAAAGTGGATGATGCGATAATTTGGTCTTTTACCCAAGTGCTATTTCTTTATTTACCCCTTATTTTCTTCCTGCACTCCATACCCTAATTTAAATGACTTAAACACCCTTAATGTAAATGACAAAATTATTTTTGTCTTGTTCGGTCTTCTTCAGAGTCTGAAGCAAAACATTATCATATTGTACAATAGGGATATTTTTGGTATTTTGAAACGTATGGGAGTGAAAAAAGAAAATATGGAGGTGCAAGAAAACATAACCCTCACTAGGTGCACATTAAAAATATGGAGTGTAGAAAGAAAACGCACAATGCTAATATATGTGTCCAATCTTAAGCTAGCTCACCCATTTTTATCCGTAGGATGTCTTACTTCTTCCATTTCGTTTTTACAAATTTTATTTCATTTTCCTTGAAATATAAAAAATGAAAAATATGTTCTTTAACACCAATGCACCACTTGACGATCCATTTTAGGAATATTTTAGTCATTACAAAGTGAATTTTTTGTATTAATATAAAAAAAAATTGAAGAATAAAATAATAAATACAAAATAGATGTAAAATTTGGTTAGATATCAACTTATCGGTGTCCATAAAAAATTGGTCTTCCATATCATCGTTACATTGTGTAACATGAATGCAAGAAACTTCTTTAGAAAGCGGTTTGAAGCCATTAAATCAATTTCAAAAATTAAAAGCTAATTAAAGTTCATTAGTAAAATAGTTCTTAAAGTTATCTATCATCAATCAATTTAGTGCTTAAAATTATGATGTCAATTAAAGTGAATCTTAAAATAAATAAAATGACCATATAGTTCTTAAAATTTTAAATTATTAATCAATTTATTCCTTACAATTCAAAAATAAAAAAGTTGTCATTTATTATAGATGTTTGATTGTGTATATTTCATATTTTTAAATAGTTTTTGTGTATTTGATATATCTTTTGAGTATACATTATACAAAATGACAAAATTAATTGATGATGCAGGGTCCTATTCTTTTATAACTCTTAATAAAAATGGCTGCCCCAAAATCTGATGGGCCAAAGAACTGGCCCAAAGGATAAAGCTGGTCCATAGTTGCCCTAACGCTTCCACTCTCTCATTCTCACAGATTCAGCCGTCATCTCTTTTCCCCTCTCACAGAAAGCTATGCTAGGATTAGGTTTCTGCCATCTTCAAGCTAGTTCAAAGCTATTTCCTACTCCATGTAAGTACTCTTGCTAGCCCATACTTGTCTCCATTGTTCCTTTTCGTTTTTTTCAGTTAGGGTTTCCAAGTAACCCATCTCGTGCTTTTGTTTTCCCTATCCTTTCAGCTCCTCTGTTCGTTCCTTGAGCTGCTGTGTTCTCACGTTTGGCTGCCGAAACCCTCTTATTCCCTTTCCAGGTAAGGGAAGCTAGAACCCTCTTAAATGTCTGAGATGTTTGTGGTCGTTGGTGTTGGTCTTGTGTTTGATTGCATTTTTTAGCACTGTATGGATGTATAAAATGATTGGATCTTTGTTTGGTTTACTAAGTTGTCCGCTGCAGGAGAAAATATCTGTTAAACTCACCTAAGCGGGCATGTCTCGCCTAGGCGAGGTTAACAGGGGCTCGCCTAGGTATTTTGCCACGAAGGGTCGCCCAAGCGACCTACTGTGTTTTTTTGAGCGAGCGAGAATCTCGCCCAAGTGAGAGGGGTCTCGCCTAAGTGAGATCCCGCGTGTGCTTCTGCTCCATTTTTTCGAGCCCTCGCCTAAGCGAAGGGGGCTCGCCTGGGCGAGAACGTCTTGCCTGAGCGAGACCCTCCAGCCTGAGCGAGGTGCTGGGCGAGGCAATGCGATGTTGGATTGTTTTCTTAGCTTTGTATGGATAATGCTTGCTTGGTTTTGAGTATTGTGCTAAAAGTTTGAGATGAACGAGTATGATTGAGTGATGCAAGTCATGAATTATGAATAATGGGTTTACATGAGTTTAGCATGAGATTGTAATGAAATGGTTGGTATTAAAGAGGCATGATAACGACATGATTTGGGAATCCTTGATGCATGGATAGTTTATGACGAGTTGAAATGAGTTGGGCCTGGAACATGAAAGGCGTTGGCTTTAAAGGTTGGTACAATTAACGCATACATGCATGGTGAATATTATTTTGGCTGTGTGATTATGTTTGTCTGTGTCAATGCATAATTTCTTGAGGTCTCTAGGTGAGACTTTCAGGGTCGCGCTTCAGTGGTCGGGACATAATTCCATGGCCGCTGTTAGTGGGAGTCCATGGTGGTGCCCCATCTGTATAACTAGGTAAGGATTCAAGGTAAGGTTGCATCCTGACACTCTAAGGAGTCAGTTAGTCTCACCTAGGGCGGACTGACTCCTGTGGTGAGAGTAGCAGAAGGCCTAAAACTCATTAAGGGCTAACGTTGTAGTGAGGGAAAATTGATTCATTGAAACACTTGTAACACATAGCTCGGGGGTGAGCAGCTCGGGGGTGAGCAGAGGTATGCACCACAAGTGCGGGCATCCGCTGAATCCGATCAAGTTTTACGTATCCGGATGTGTCGAGTCGTATCGTAGTGTATTGATTGAAAGTCATAACATGCTTGGTTGTTGTATGAATATTGAGATGTGAAAATATATTTGATTGTATGATAAAAATGTTGTTGGCTCTAGCTTACCCTGTTTGTTGTATGGTTGTCTTGTAGGTGGCTCTTCTTTCTTGCAATGATCATCAATGTGATTGATGGGAGCAGATGGGCGAGGTTGTCGTGGTCAGCAAGAAAATGGTGATTCCGCTGCTTAGCCATCTGGGCTGGATTTATTTTCTTCATGATTTCTTTAGGACTATAGCCCATATATCGCTTCATGCATTACTACTCTACTCTTTTTGTTAGACTTGTATCTGGTTTTTCGTTGGCATCGTGGTGTGCCCAGGCTGCAGGGGTTGTGTTCAGGACCCCAAAACTATGCTACTGTACTATCGTTGCGTGACGTTTCTTTTAATTTCGTTTAATAATTAAATGATCCAGAGTTTCAAAAAGTATTTATAAATGACAAATTTGATTAGTTGTTACAATTTCTAACAAACAAAATGATGGTTTAGTCTCAACTAAAATATCAACAATGTAAGAATAGAAAATATAGGTAATTTGTTTTTCCATTATATAAAAATTTTATTAAGAAATTAAGAAGGTCCCACAATACCCCACAAGAGAAAGGGAAAAGGGAAATTAAGAGGCATGTCCCATACTCACGAGGTTAGTAGAGAAACAATAAAGTAAGGAGTATCTTCCTTTTCCATACCTATGTCAATGTCCCTTCACTCTCTCAAACTTATTTAAGATTCTTGTCCCTCTTTGCTTTCTAAACCTATTCTGCATATCTTATGATTTCAATTTTCTATTCATTGCATTCAATTCTGTCCCTCAATCACACATGCAATTTCCCTCACTGGGTCCTCATACTTAGGGTTACATCATTTCCCTCTATCCATCATCACTCTTCAACTATACTTTCACTTTCCAACCATACTCAAACAATCAAATACTTTAGTAGAATTAAAATTAACTTTAGATTCATTCTATAAAAAAACAAAAATAGTTAAAAAAACAAAAGTTTATTTAAGTTATTTTATTTTAAGAAAATTCTAGGATAAAAATAACTCATTTAAGTTTTATTGCATTAAAAATTGTGCTATGTGGTCCATATCACTCGTAATAATAAATAAACTTCAAAAACTACACATTTTTATTATTTTGATCCGATAGAAATTCACTTTAAGAAATAACCTTTTATGATGAAGTAACAATTTTTTTGTACAATATAAGAAGAAGAAGAAACTAATTAAATGGTTCTTTTAAGGGCTATAAACAGAAGTAGTTGGTTTATTAAATCGTGTTGAATAAATTTTGAATGAAAATAAAAAAGAATAGAATGATATTGACGGGGTTATAATAACTTATAATAGATAAGGATAGGGTTAGATTGAGATGAATTAAAGGCTTCACAAGACACATATGATGTTCATACATTACTTTCACCATATTCCATTTCCCTCTCTTTTCTACAATCTTCTCGTACTCAGAATAATATGTATAAAACAAAGACACGACAGCTTTTATAATATTAACAACAGATTTTCGAATTGAAAAGTTACGTACACTGGAATGATTTCTGCAATTTTAGTCTTCTTCCTCGGATTGCTTTATGTTAAATACTAAACAAATTTTATGTTTCTTATGTATTGTGTTTATTTGAGAAGAGAAATGATACACGTATAGCTTCTCTTTCTCACTTCACCAAACTCTATCAACAGCTTCTCTCTTATTCCTTTGTTCTCTTCTTCAAACAAAACACAAGCCATCATCTGTCAAAACAAAAGAAAACAACACCAAATGATGTCTGGTTGGATGCAAGACACAGAAGAACAAAACTCTGCTTCATGGTCAAACCCAAACGCCAACGAGTTAAGCTGCTTCTCACTGTGTGCCTACAAACCCATCTCCGACATCCATCAAGAATGGCACGTGCCAAACAACGCCACCCACAACCACTCACATATTACAGACATGGCTTTCTCCACCAACTTCGCTCAACACCAACCATTACACACTTTCTCTTCTTCCACTACCATTGACGTAGCTCAAGGGCACAACTTTCTCACCCCCAAACCCTACTTTTACCCGTTCGAGCATGCCTCTCGCGCGGCTTCCGATGTGGGATTTCTTGACCCTCAAGCTTTGAACAAGGTTCATCACGGTGGTGTCTTCTTCAGCTCAAATGGTAATAACCAGTTGGCCCTTCCAAATTTAGCAATGCCTCCCCAACAAGATGGTGTTGGATTTTCGGGATTCAAGAATATTGGAGACTCTGATAATGTCGAGGGTTCGAAGGCCTTGTTTCTGAGCACGTCCAACATACTGAAACCCCTTGAATCGTTCCCTCCGTCGGGTGTACAACCAACACTTTTTCAGAAGCGAGCAGCACTCAGGAAAAGCATGGAAGATAACTGCAGAGGCAAGAGTAAAGGGAATAGCGATGGTAGCAAGAGGAAGATGTGTAATAATGGAGAAGGTGTTGAAGGGTCCGGGTTGAACTTTGATTCTGATGAGAGTGGTGAGGTGGAAGAGAGTGGAAGGAACGGCGGAAACAGCTCGAATGCGAACAGCACCGTCACCGGTAGCGTGGATGAAAAGGGCAAGAAGAAGACAGGTATACCTGCGAAGAATTTGATGGCTGAACGCCGCCGGAGGAAGAAGCTCAATGACAGACTCTATATGCTGAGATCAGTTGTTCCCAATATCAGCAAAGTAAGACTAAATTTTCTTTAACACGAAACTTCATTGTTACTTTTTTCTCAGGAACTAGGGTTACTCAATCATGTTATGATTCATAACATTCACAAATAAATGGAAAAATACATAACAACTGATTTGTGAAAGTGTTTGATAAGTTTGGTTTAAAACTAAGATGGACAGAGCTTCAATACTGGGGGATGCTGTGGAGTATTTGAAGGAACTTCTGCAAAGGATTGGTGATCTTCACAATGAATTGGAGTCAACAACAACAACACCAGCTTCTTCTTCATTGACTTCGAGCTTTCTTCATCCATTGACACCCAAATTAGCAACACGTATGCAAGAAGAACTTTGTCTCAGTTCATTACCAAGCCCTAATGGCCAACCTGTGACGGTAATGTATTCCTTTGCTTGCCCTTTTCTGGAACTTCTTCTTTTTCCCATATATATGCTTCAACCCACATACTTTTCTTAATTTCTCTTCCTATATCTGGGTAGAATATCATATATGACACGACAAGAAAGAAAAATTAGGAGGTTAGCTTTTGCTTCTTCTTGTTGGAAGTGCATGATTGCATTAAAAGGAGTATCTTTCTCATTTCCTTTTATATTCTTCGATCTTAAAATAAATTAGAGAACCTGATAGAGTATGTTTGTTTTAAGAGTTTGAATTTTATCCCAAAACTTATGAAGTTGGGAATTTCCCAAACATGTATGAGTCTTAAAGAAGAAACTGAAAGTAGAGTTCACAGTATCATGTCTTCAAAAGATATTTATTTTGGTAGATTATTTTGTTTTTAATATATTCTAAAATATTGATATTAGTATATTTTGAAAACACAACACATAAACAACAACAATAATCTAAATTTATTTATTTTATTTTTGATTTCCATGATGAAAATTGGAAACTTGTGATTCAGGGAGAGCGTGAGAAGTTGTTTGTTATCTCAATTAGAGGTTCAATTTGTATTCTTATTTTATTTTAAATTTTTAGAATATTCTTGAAGTTTTAAGTGAACGTGGTTTAAAATACTTAAAGTAAAATTCGTAATTATAAACCTGACGGTGTGATTTGTAAAAGGATAAAAGTATACACTAAAATAAAGGACTAAAAAGATTCATCTTTACTAAAGTATCACTTTTTTAATTAGGAACGAAAAAAAGTTGAGGATTGAGTAATGTTACTCTTAAGCCAAATTCAAAAAAGCCAAGCCTTTTTATGAATTTCTTTGTACTTGTTAATGAGTAAAAAAATAATGAAGTATGAAACCATATAATATATTAAAAGTCAAAGTTTATTCCTTAACAAATAGATAGGGGTAATAATTAGCATTTGACATGATTGATTAGTATTATTTGAGATAAAGATTTATGATGATGAAAAGTAATAGAAAAGTTTTGGCGGGAAAAATAGGTTGAGGTTGGGTTGAGTGAAGGAGGTGTAAAGATTCAGATGTGTTGTGAGAGGAAACCTGGTCTCTTGCTGTCTACCATGAGGGCTCTCGACAACCTCGGCATAGACATCCACCAAGCAGTCATCACCTATTTCAATGGATTTGCCATGGATATTCTCCGAGCTCAGGTCAACCTTTTTCTATTCTTTAATCCTTGTAAAATCAAAACCATGTGCATCATTACAAATGCACTCACTCTATTCATATCAAAGTTTTTTATACTATTATCATAAATTATGGTTGATATAATATTCTTGAAGACAGAAGTGTTGGTTAATGTTGAAAATGGACTTTCTTCTTCCGAGAGGAACATTCCTTGCTTTGCAATTAAGGTTGTAATTTGTATTGAGATGATACCTAGGAATTAAAAACCATGACTTTTATGAATTGATGTTTTTTTTTTCTCTCAATCAGCTATGTAACGAAGGTGGTCAAGATGTGCATCCAGAGCAAATCAAAGCAGTTCTATTAGATTCAGCTGGCTTCCATGGCATGATCTAGTGGGAAGAAACAAACTACAGGCACTACTACCTTTCCAAATGGTCAATTTAGCAATCCTAATGTTTTTTTGATGTTCAAACTTCAAGTGTACTTTATACACTTGTCTAACTTTTTGCTCAGTTGAACTAGGAGAAAACTTATTTACTAATTAAAAGCACTGCTAAATTTGGGACCTTTTTTATTGTTGAAGTTGAAACGAAATCTTATGATGGTCTTCAGTCGGTGTAGGGACATTCTGAAAATTCATGTTCGTGTCAAGATTGTTTCTGCAATTTCATTTTCTTCCTTGTACAATTATTAGGGACAGAGACTTTAATGCAATGTTTTCTCTCTTTTTTCATCTTCGATTAATCATGCTGGCCAAAAATTAAGTTCTCCTTTTTTGAAAAAATGAAAAGGAGATAAAGATGAAGATTAAGGAGGAAAAAAAGAACTTTTAAGAGACAAAACTGAAAATTGAATGCTGGCTTCTAAAGAGGCCCGGATTAATGGGGTCTCATGCATCTAAGCAAAGAGTAAAGGTTTGGCGAAACAGAGTCCCCACTGTAGGCTACTTTTAGTGTAGATAAATAATGAATTCCATGGGCCAATGTTTATGAGACATAAAGGACAGAACCACGGAAAATAATGAGGTCCACAACGTGGGCATACAGAGTATGTTTCTTGTTCAGAAAAGTACAACCAATTTTATAATTTTGAAAAATTATTATTGGATATTCAGCGATGGTGCTTTCAAGGAATGAAGTTTTATCACGTAACCACGTTACACATATCCCAGATAGGACCACAGCACAAGTAGCAGTGCCGTCACAAATAACCACAAATACATTTCACTACAGAATTTTCAAATCCCTCATCAAAGATTTCCAGACCCAAGTGTCCACTTTCTTCTCTCTTGACATGACTTCGGCTTCGATCCACACCGTCCGTGACATGACGGTAATGGCCGCACTCGCCAAACACCAAGCTCAAAAACAAACTAAGACTTTGAGGCAAAATGAAATTATACATCCCCAAAAGCATATCAATCAATATTTAAATATCCAGTGATTTTCCAAGAGTTCACAATACTGCCACAAACTACCCCACTAAAATAAGAGACAATCATATTTAAAATCAGATCACCGCCCTTGTATATGAAGAACTTAATTACATTAATGAGTTCGGGTTCTAAGGAAGCAGAGAGTAAAACTATGTACAGGGTAGGAAATTACATACTACTATACTAGGAGTTTCTAACAGGGAAGGCATATATACTAATACTACTACTTCAACGACGAGGTCCAAAATTGGATGGATACTCCTCCATGCCATCCATATTCTGATTCCAAACACATGCAGTCACTTTATAAAACAGTCAGATCCAGAATTAGAATTTTCTTCTTCAGGTCATATTCTCCAACTGGGGATGGCTTTATGACAGTCACCTACTACTTTCCACTCACTCCAGTTCGGAATCTGTATCAAGACAACACATTTTATACCGTCAGATTCTTCTAGTAAACTGGATTCAAAATTCACATATGGGGAACACGATCAATTATGAAGTTAGTTACCTGGAAGCTATGGAAATCAAAATCTATACGAATTATCAGGCCTCCGAAGCTGAATGATTCAGCTGACATTTATTTTCTTGTTGACCGTCTGCACCTTCACTACCCGATTGATTGTCTTCGTTCTTTGAACTTAAGGTACCCGGGCTCATTTTCTGAATCTCCTCTTTGGGATAGATATAAATTTTTCGCACCATAGCAACAAATTCCCTGATTTAAATAATTATGCAGCATGACGCGTCATTTTCAAGAAAAAAAAAATAGACCAGCATAGAATAAACCAAAAAGGAGTGCATTTAGAGATTCTTACTGCCACGGATCATCACCAACAAGCATCATATCGCCCTCATTATCAGTGTAGACAATAAGCCAATCTTTTTGAGGAGAGGTTAATTCACCTCCGAATTCAAATAATTCATCCAATTCAGCAATTAATTCATCATATGCACTGAATTTTGTGAGGTCCACCGACCTACCAAGTGCAATCCCTTTCTTGTGAACCTAAAATTAAAAAAAAAAAAAAAGTATTTGATTAAACTTTTCCTGCAAAATTTTTTTATGCTCACAAGTTAAACAGAAATCAGAAAGGGGGGCTTACTTTAGTGCAACTTCTGGCAGAACCACTATTAGATTTGGGTTGAACATCTTTCAGATGTGGCTGAGAAGTTTGCGTAGGCTTTTCATGGTCGTCAATCAGCACACCATCAGCCGGTTTCAATCCCCTTGAATTCTCAGACTTCGGGTCATTGTCATATGTGCGGTGTTGATGTGTAGTATGCATGTGACCAAGTGGCTCGATTGCAACATTCCTTTGTGACACAGAAGGGTCCAGAGCAATGGGGCTACTAAGAAGTGAGATGCCAAATAACTTACAGTCACTGTCCTTCGGTTTTGATACCTCGGAAGGTTTTCCTGATATTGGTTTGGGTAACAGTTCTCTAGAACGAGGACTCTCATATTGAGTTGACAGTGGTGGTGGCATCAAAAAGTTTCCATGTGAATGATCAACTTTGTGTCCATGAAGCACAGTATAGTCACCAAATGCACTGCCAAATCTCCCTCGAACTTGAGAAGTTGTATCACCAACATGAGCAGAGCCTTTTGTATTAGAGTCCAAGAGATTGAGTGATAGACTAGATGGCACTACAGGCCATGGACTGAGAATATTATGTTTGCCTTCGCGGTCGAAAAAATGTTTTCTACTAAGGTTAGCTACAGGACCATTTTGATCAACCAATGATGGATGGGAAGCCTGATCTCCATGAACCCCAAAGCCAGAAAGCAGATCTGGATATGTTGGTTCATGCCTTCCCATTGACATCCAGCTCTCTGATCCATACCTTCTAGAGGTGGAAACAACATCAATCTTTTCATCGTCTGCAGCAGATGACCATGCAGACTTCTCTGCCGTATCAGATTCGTTGCTTTCGGCAAAATTTACTCTCAAGGTCGATAATTCTTGACCTTGCAAGACCCTTTGAAATCCACTTGCTGGCAAAGGGTCTACACTCACTTTGGATGATGCTGTTAATCACCAACAAATATCAGGCTTTACAAACTCAAATGTATAGCAAAGATTAAAATCTTGTATATATCAAATATCAAAAGTGACTTGTCTGTACCTTCACGGGTAAGAACAGAGGAATCAGGGGATGATGGAACCACATTAGATCGAGGCCTTTTAGGCCTGGGCATTGGTAAAGGATTAAGAGCAGGAGGAGCGAGAGCGGGCTCTATTTTCCATTGGGAAACTCTCTCGGGACGACGTACGTTAGAAGTTTCATCCCACCTCACCTGGAAAACCATCACATGAAGAAAACTCCATTATAACATGTCCAACTAAACAGAGATAGCATAGTGACAATGACAGCCGAAATACAACCTTAAGACTTCTCCATTTGGAGTTAGGCCACCTTTTTGGATCAGCATCTTCAATTCCCACAATGGTACCGGTAAATCTACAAAGTAGTCATTTCAAGTCCGGTAATTTCTTTCGTTACAAATATATGTTCAATAATAATACAGCACTGATAAGTTACATAGACAATTACAATTTAATCAGGAAAACAAAAAAGTGATACATTCATACCTTTGCTCGGGAGCCTCTTCACCTTCAAACCTCATTTTGAAGCGCATCCCGATGGTGTAATTATTTTTTAGGGACTCCATGTATTGATCATAAGGAACTATAAATTCCGCTGGACTAGTCCTGTAAATAAATTGGACATTGCTGTAAATGCTGCGCACGGAAACAACGAAAAGAAAATACTCATATTCATTCATGTCCATGCGGCTGTCCAAGGAAACAAGGTACAAACCTAGGTTTGTAATACACGGTAAACATGGTTCCAGTCAATATGGCATGCCAAGCAGTTGCAAGAACACCAAGATGCATACTGTGGCTCGAGATAACCGAGGACGGAACGTTACCCTGCTGCCTCATTGCACGCCTAACACCAACGCGAAGTTCCCCATTCTCACCCCTGAAAGTTCCTAAATTAGTCTGTCTGCCGAGAAAGCAAACTAAACCAGCTGAATCTAAAACCCTATTCATTAATTAACAAACCTTAGAAATATAAACGCATCCCCAGCAACCAGCCTCTTGGAGCTGACAAAAACACTCCAACCACTTTGAAGCAAGTGTCTACGCGGTTGACCTGAAATTAAATCCACTCATCAGTCACGGGAAAAACACAAAAAACGTAAGAACACGAACTTAAAAAACAAGATCCGTAGTTAATAATTAATAATCACCCCGAAAAATATGCCTGAATCGCCACTCGTTCCCGTGCAGATCCTTGGCCACCAACTCCTGGGTAGGTGGCTGCTTTGACATGTCCTGCCAACAAACACGAAACAGGGGAAGACACCCCCAACTTCAGCACACAAAACAAACAAAGCACGTGGAAGGGTAAAATGGTAAAAAAAAGTAAACCAACCAGCGGGGGAAGGCATTCATCAGCATGTCGTCTCAACACCGAAAATCCACCGTGTGTACTCGTATCAGAAGCCGTAAGCGTTTTACAAAACGAATGGACGTGAAACCGAGGAGGCGGTGCCGGGGGACCCTCCTTCTCCACCGCATTCTCGTCTTGCTATCATCCAGATCCACAAAGAAACATAAGGACGACGGCGTTGGCGAAATTACTCCACACCCAGAAACTAAAAAGAAATTAACTAACTTACATTTGGCTCGGGAAGTAAGGTTACTTGAGCAAACACCTCGTCTGTGTCTGGCTCCGCCTGAAAATTTTCGCCAAAAAGGAAATAAGTACCATGTTATTTATAACTTCATCCACCAACTCAGTTCAAAAGCCGGAAAAATTAACCATTGCTACCTTGAGCATGACGTTGATGACCCGACAAAGGATCTTCGGTGGTAGATCGTAAACCGGCATATGCTGTTCCGCTACCTGATTTGTCGACGCTTCCACCTAATGTGCGTGTGCGCCATAAAAACAAACACTCGTGTTCACAACCAAATATAGAAAACACAAGTACACCAAATTTCACTGTGGAAACCAAGTCCACTTGCGAGAGACAGCGTCAGAAGCGGAACTCTGCCGAGTAGCGCCGCATCTGAACTCCCTCTCACCGAACCGGTGGAAGAACACTTACCTGCTCAATATGTCCTTGAGGAAAATAGAACACGCGCTCTCCTTCTCTAGGCACCGTCACCAGCGGACCCGCGCACGCGTGCCATAGCTCCCGGTAAAGCGCTGTTTCTGCGTCTGAAACCAAAAACATGTTATCGTCACGCCAAACACGACACAAGGCACGAAGTAACGGTTTCGCGGAAAAAAAAGCCGCGTTACCTCTGGCGGATGGTGAGGAAGAAGCATTCTGAAGCTCTCCTGCAGCGTTCCTAACATCGTTGCCACCGTTGAAGCCACCGGAACTGTTCTCTCCTTTACCGTTCACCGAATTTCCCTTGATCGATACCTCCGACGACGCCATTTTTTTTCCGTTGAGTTCCTCACAGATCTCTCGCACACCACATGGCAAGATCGGAGCCTCCGCTTCTCTTCACTGTTGCAGAATCCAACCACAAAATCCTCAAACCGTGCGAGCAAATTAACGCACACGAAGAAGCAACACCAATTCCCAAAACCTCTCTCTCTCTCTCTCTGTATCTCTCTCTACCTTGGAAGGACCCTTTCAACCAATCTCTCTTCTCTTTCTTGGTTTCTCTCTCTATCTCCTTCTATCTCTCTTTTTATATTTTATTTAATTTTATTTGTTCTCTCTGAGTTGATAAATGGCTCGCATTGCAGCACCAGAACCAGTGTCGGAGGGGGAGACTTAACCAGAGTGGTCAAAACAGCGTGCAATCATTTAAACCGCGGTCAATTCTTAACCACTCTAAACAACCGGCTTTTACCGGTTGAGCCCCGTTGGGAACCGGCTACACCCGGTGGGAGTGTTTTCCCTGGCAGGGCAGCGCGATCTCCTTGGCGGCTCCTGGGACAGTGAAAGACGTCTGTTCTAACGGCGTTAACACACGCGGACGGGTTATTGGACGAGGCATCTAACACCGTTTGTCTTGACGGTGGCGGGAAAGTTGCACTGTTTTTATTGGGAAATGGCGTTGTCTTGCTGTGAACGGGCAGCGATATGCATTTGCAATGAGGGCGCATTTAACACCACCCGCGCAACTTAACCATAGTTTGCTTTTTTTTCTTTTTTTTTAACCATTGAATTAAATAATAAATAAATTGGCAGTGGTATTATTTAGCTGTTTTATTTAATTTTTTTTATTATTATCTATTTTAGAATGGTGATAAGAAGTTTGATGCGGCAGGACGGTAGGGCACCACACAACTGTGAAGACTGAACAGCAGTTGTCGCCCCATTTGCGTCTTTCTCATCTTTCTCTTATCCCATCCATCTTAATGCCCATTGCATTTATGCATTTTTTTCATATCGCAATCTAAACCCTCTTTCCATCTACCATTTTCTCTTTATCCATTTTGCGTTAACCACTCAACTTCTTTCTTTCTTCTTACCATATCCAAATCACCCAAACCCTCTTTTTATTATTATTATAATTTAATCCTTTTCTAAAATCATTTCATTTTCTCGTTCAAACTAGGAAACCCCCACTAATAGAATATCCCTTTAAAATTCTCTCTTGCTTTTCTAAAATTTCTTCCCTTTTATAATTTTACCTCATTTGATTTAGTCCACAAACTCTCTAGTCAAAAGCCAGATAAAACCAGGTCAAGTTCAAGAAAGTCCATGAAGAATATATGAACACACACACATACAATTGTGTATACTCGTCAGCACACAGTTCAACTCTTGTATTTCCTTTTTTATTACGCAACCTTTTTCTATTTTTAACCATCTCACACAAAGATATTTAATATACTTTACTATTATTATTATTTTATTTCTCAAATTATTTCACAACTCGTAGATATAGATACGTGCGCGATCTTCAAATATTAATTTCTCCTCCTCCACTATGCCCCGGACCACATTCGACTTTGTGAGCGACACATGTAAATATATCCGATGAGATCGTAATAAACCAAACAGCGTTATTCATTTCTTCTGATGTTGGAAGCAGGAAATGAATGGAGGATTACAAGTGTACAAAAAGACATGTTCTTGTTCTTGTTGAGTTGAAAAAAGAATTGATGAACTCATGCCAGCCACGATTCATACATGTATAGAATAGAATTTTCTGGCTTAAACTAATTACAACACGACACGTCTTCTTGCAATTACACACGTATTAAATACACATAAATACCGTGAGAGACATGTATATATTAGGGGGACAAGTGATTATTATTGCAATATTACATTACATGCCAAACACTTCACACCCTACCAAATTCATCTTTCTTTCCTACTCTTTTAAACTTTCTTAACTCTTCTTTAATTAGAGTGGGAATGTGGAGTTTAGCAGTATGACAAAGTTGAAAATATTTGCATTGTTATTATAGTTTAATAGTTTCTTTGCAGGGACATCTTTTCTCTTGTCTCTCCCTTGAAAACAACTTGTATTTTATTTTCTTAATTCTCTCTTCTAATACAATTCAAAATCTATTTGTTTCTTCTACGTACACGATTGCTGAAAATATTAATATATTATTTGGTCAATGTATAATTTTATATTAAGTGAGTTTAGCCACCTACAAGTGTCTTTATTTGTTAACAGATTTTCCATCAATGTCTAGTTATGTACTATTCAAATCATGCATTAAAAAAAATAAGCAAGCAAACATGTACCTTTCAACACACACAGAAAATATGCAGTTACAAAACAACATTATATTTGGTCTCCCTTTGTATAAAGTTAAGCTTCTTTTCTTTGAAAAATAATTAAATATTTTGTACATGTGTTGTTTTCTTTAAATATTTATTTATATATAAAAAACACACAAAATACTTGTTCGACTGTCTTCAATTTTTTATTTTTTATTTTGATGATAAACGAGATAAAAACTCTTTATTGATGTTTTAAGAATTTTACTCTCGCGACACGTTATTTCTCGTTTCTTATGACTTTAAATTTATGCGAAACTCGTTAAGTATAAACTTTTATTTCGCTTTCAATAAAGTCTGTTCTTAGATTAGCATCAATCATATAAATTTTTGACTAATATTAAAATATATATAAAATAGAAGAAATGTGCTCACATAAAATATCTTCTTGTTTCCACCTCATATTATATGTAATGTCATAAATATTTTTTATAAGGTTAATATTCTCATGCTTTGGTTTACATGCAGCTCTTTATTATAACATTACATTTAAAAGACTTATTGTCTCATTTATGAGCTGAAGGTAGAGATTATTTATGTCTACGCTTTTTGTTAACTTATAAGGTAAGAGTAAAATGATCATAACAAGAAATTTCAAACAAGAACAAAAACTTTATATCATTATTTTTTTTCACTGAGTAATTAATTAACATAATTGGTGGGAAAGAAAAGTAATAAAAATGAAAACAGTAATAGTTGAGTTGAGGGATGTGAAAACATGGAGACATTATTTGAATTTCGATTTTTAACGGTTGGTTGGGCGACCAATCTGACAGAACAAAAGGACAGTGATGGAGAAACAAAAGGATATTTTTTTAATTTTAACTTCCAATAAATTAGGTAGTTAAAGTTAAATGAATATTATTTTAGGTTAATTAATTAAAATGAAAAAAGAAAAGAAAAGGGGATTTGTGGGAAGAAAAGAGAGCATGCTGCCAGAATACGATACAAGACACAGTAAAAGAAAGTGAAGGTAAAGGCATGTCACGTGGAGACACGGACTAGAGAGTAGAGGTGGGGCCCACCCCCATTGGAACAGCACCGCAGAGCAGAAGTGTATTATATTTGTATGGTCCAAACCAACAAGGAGACGAATATTCCTTCGTTTTTGTGTCTCAAAAACACTTTCAAATATATCAAAATGTCAAAAGAGCATAGCTGCACCCACTACTGCAATTTCCCAACCTCCTTAACTTTTTTACCCTTTCAACCCTAATTTCTTCCATTTTACACTTTCTTTTCCTAACAAAAATTGTATGAGTTAAAAATAAATATTATTGTTTTACTACAGGGAAGTGGCAGAGAAGATCACATGCCAAAAACAGTGTTGGTGTCATTCATTTCTACGTTGTTCTTCTGCAAATTGCAGAACGTGGGACCTCTTTATTTTGAAAAATAATTCACACAACTTCGACTGGTCCAAACAATGGAACTTCCCAGCTTTTCACTCACCTCCCTCCTCCTCCTCCACAAATTCTCTCTATTTATATCTATCCCACATAACATAAAACTTTTCATATTTTTCTTTTTAGATCTTAATTTTTCACTTCGATTATCTTTTGAAGAAAAATATATAATTTGATTATAATTTGTAAATGATGATGTATGTTATCTCGGCATATCTTTACATAAAATATAGGAAGTATAAAAGTAAAGAGTTAAGTATAGTTTATCTATTTGATACTAAATTGGATTTCATTATCCTCTAACATTTTGATATATTTTGATCATCAAACTTTATAAATAAATAAATATAATTCTTTTAATTCAATTACATCAAATATTTTTATATGTTAAACGTATTTTATGTAGATATTGGAGCGGGAACGTGTGAGACAGTACAAAGAACTTGTTCTTAAAATATATTTTTGAAGACTCAAACTTCAAGCACACCTACTTCTAAACTCAAGATACTTAACTTTTTCCAGCCGAATAGGGGTTGTGAATGTAGAAGATACTTCAACCCTCAAGTCAGTCGAGTGTGTCAGAAGTAATAAGTTATGTATTTAATGACATAATCAATGTACCTCGTACACTGTATTATTTATAATGTGTTTTGAGTTTTTTACCTAATATGTGTGGTTAATTACCTTAATTAGTCTTGAGTTAATCAATTTACTTAATCATATCATAATCACAATCTTAATTAAGTCAAGTCGATCAATGTTTTCCAAATGCTAGTTTTGATTGACCGACATGTATTCGACTAAGTTGTCATGACATTAGATCATACCATAAAGATATAGTACATATAGGCATGGGTGGCCAAGATGTATTCAGACGTGTGATGAGTACACCTAGGTGCAAGTGGCCTATATGTCCTCAAACATGAATGGTACACTAGCCCCTAGGCTTAAAACACATGTACTTGAGTCTTAAGCCTACCACTACGGTGTTGATCTTTGGTGTCGAGCAATTGCAATCAACATTTAGCCAAGTTTTGCTATACCCATAGGGCCAAATAACTAATGAAACACAAATTTTAGTAAATCACAAAACATGTATACATACATTCAAAAATCTCCACATTATCATTGAATATTTCATAAAATCATCATCTTCATAAAATGTCAAGACTAACAATATAAATACATTCATATCTTACTTCAATAAAGGTCCAAAAAATTACATCATCATCATCACTAATTTCTTTTGTCAATAAAGGATTAATGAACCACATCATACATTATTCTTTACTTCAACAATGGAACAAGGAACTACAATATATTCTAAAATACATATAGTGAGAGTTTCAATAAAAAATATACCTAATCTATATAGAACATTGCTATCACATTCTCCATAACTCAATAAAGTTGAGTAGTTCATTATTAGATATGTTCAATGAAACCTAATATATGAACATTATTGCAAAGAAACATTGATATCAAAGAAATTGCAGCAAAATGTTTTTTGCCATTATTTTTCTCTTCCATTATTTTTTATATGTTGGTGATTTAATTTTTTATTCTAAAAATAAGCCATCGTACTATTATTATTTACGTAAAAGCAAACAGTAGACTAACTTAACTATGACATTAATTGTAAACACGAAATATTAATAATTAATTATTATACCATATTTTATATTACAAGTATTATACCATCTAAAGAAAAGAAAAAAACTTATACTTTGTAAGTATAGTCTGTGTGTGTATGTGTGTTGGGTCATTGATGAAGGAGTTTTTTGAAAATCGAAACCGTTTGAAACCACTAATCTGATATCACGAGTTTATGATCAATTTTAGGAAAAACACATATCTATACCAACTACTTAACTTTACCATTATTTATGTGATGAGAGAGAGAGATTATGACGCTAATCATGGTTCCTCTCACAAACCTTGATTACTTAGGATATCTATTATGTCAAGTCATGATTAGTATAATAATAATTCTATCGTCCGAAACATGCCTCTCATAATTGTGAGTTAAGATCATTTTTTTATTACTTAATTGCTTCCTCATAAATTTCTTAAGCCTCCCGAGTCTTAAGTATAAAACTTAACACCACCTTAAAGTGAGAATTCTATGAAAATGAGTCAATTAGTTGGTGCTTAGTAGGTTTATAATCCCTTCAATTCCAAGTTTAGGATAAGGGTAGGGTTTTTTTTTTTTTTTTGTCTGTGAGTATGTTGCAATTGGTTGGTCTGGGTGAGCTTATCATTAACTTAATTTAATGATGGTACTAATTATTCATTAACTTTGTTTAATCAAAATAATGTTGCGTGTACAAAGGCTAAGGAGCGTCATTAATATGTTCCGTCTAATACTTTTTTCTTAAATATTGATAAAAATTTATTAACAGATCGATATATAAAAAAACCATTAGTAAGTTTCATTAAGTAAAAAATTATTTTTGATTGTTTGTATTTTTTTAATACATTTTATTAAATAAAATAATTATAAGAAAATGTGTTAAACATCATTCCTTCCAAATAATAAACAAGTTAAAAGACTTGGTAAACCAAACTGTATTTAAGTTTAGGATAAAATTGTATTGCATTGTTTTTGTGAAAATTATTTATGCCATTGCATATTTACGAAACACCATGAAGGTTTGTTAAGTATTTGAATGAGATGACAACTATGAGTAGTATGAGTATGAATTGTAAATTTTGTGTTGTATTTATGACACGTGATGAAAAAAAAGACTTGAATATCTATTTATGAGAATTATTGGTATGATTCCTAAGAGAATGAGTTATTGGAAAATAACCCTACTTCATGCGAGTATAAAGTAAGTATTAAGTTATAAAACTTATAAACGAGATATCTAAATTTTATTGATAACCTTAATCATATAACTAAGTAGTGAAAAATTGATGAAAATTTCTACTAAAAACTAAAGAGATACACAAGAAGTTACCTATTATATGTTAGCTATGATATGAGTTTAATTGTTTCTAAATGACATGTTAATTTTAAAATTATGAGGAATTTTATGTCTAAACACTTGTTTTAAGTTCCGGTTAAACTTGTTTAATATTAAATAATACTCTATATTTTTTTGAAGTAGATCTTATAAATATTTTTATCTTAATTAAACAATAAATATATTTTATCTATTTCTTTTTATGATGTGATTTGAAGTAGATCTTATAAATATTTTTTATCTTAATTAAACAATAAATACATTTTATCTATTTCTTTTTATGATGTGAAGTGTTGTATAACTATTAAACAAGTTAGTATATAGTGTTTTAAAGGCTTCAAATTTTACTATCATCTTTTTAAATATTTTATTAATTATATTATTTTATTTGATTTTGTAGTTTATATGTATTAAATAATTTTATATATATATATATATATATATATATATATATATATATATATATATATATATTTATTAAATCATTTT
>Ga0214544_1005267_pt1 | contig 25191 bp, 13 predicted proteins | sample CNSS3metaG_FD_160074 | JGI IMG/M metagenome (GOLD analysis project Ga0214544, IMG submission 160074) | Root nodule microbial communities from cowpea collected in UCLA plant growth center, Los Angeles, California, USA - CNSS3 | ecosystem: Host-associated > Plants > Roots > Nodule | place: USA... | reverse complement strand
ATTTTTGGTCCTCATTTTCGTAGTGTTTGTTGCGGATGGTCCTCATTTTCACAGAATGTTTAAAATGGTCCTCATTTTTACCGAATGTTTAGAATGGTCCTCATTTTCGCAATTCGTGTTTTATTTGTTCCTTTTCTGTAACGCCGTTTAAATCATTAACGGAACATTGTACAGGTGGCACGGTTTGTATTAGGGTGTGTTACGTGTACTGTACAGGTGGCTAATTAACGTTAATTTTTCAATTTAGGGAAAATTTTGCAATTAGGGAAATTTCTTTATCTTCGTCTTTCTTGAGTTCAGATTTGCAGAGGAAGCAGCTAATACTTGCCATTTCATCATTGGATTGCAGTTGCACTCTTCATTTCAATTTTCTAGTTAATCATCATCAACGAGGTAAGTGGGTTCAGGGTTTTCTGGGTTGTGTTTGCTCGTGGGTTAGGGTTTTCGTAATTCTATTTTTGGGTTTGTTTGTCTTTCGATTGTTGTGATGTTCTGCATGGTTTCTAAATTACTTCCATGATTTTGTGTAGTTTGTGTCTGTAGGTGGGGTTCAGTGGGGTATTATTTTAGTTGGTTTGTTTGTCGGTTGTCGATGTTGGTGTAATGGTTCCCATTATTTTATTTGTAATTGATTGTAGCAGTGGTCCCCCATTGCGTTAAAGTAGGCTTAATAATACATCTTTTTTATCTGTTTAATTTACTTTAGGGCAATGAGTGATGATAGGCTCAATGTTATTGTCCACCACGGTGGTGAAGTAGATGTCCATGAAGAGGCTGCTGAAATAGAGATTGGGGATGCTAGTGGTCTGAATAGTGATGTTGAAGTGGAAGGTGAAATTGAAGTGGACATCCTTTTCCAAATCATTAATCTACCTCATTTGTGTCATGATGATGACATCCTTTTCATCAACACCACCATTTGAAAAAGTTGCAGCCCACATTATTAGAACCACCACTCTGTAAATCAATAAACCAAAAATTAAAACCAATTTATTATTAACACAAAAATAAAAATAGATTGTACCCAAAATTTTCTACCAATATTCTTTGGAGTTCTTGCCATCCTCAAAGCAGCCATCTCTCTGCAACTACAAATCGGGGTTAATTCGTTTCTCGTTGAACCACCAATAGTGCATGAAGTGATACAACACGGTTGCCTCCAACGATTACAACCAGAGGTAAAGAAAGAAGATTGGGACCGTAACATACCTATATAATGGGATTGTAGGAAGAAGAAGATTGCAGCAATACCAATTGGGAATGGAGGAACAAAATTGTCAAAACTCACCAACTGCCCAAACATTCCCTACCAAAACCCTAACTCACTTATTTATTCCCAAATATCTAATTAAGCCACCTGTACAGTACACGTAATACACCCTAATACAAATCGTGCCACATGTATAATGTTCTGTTAATGATTTAAACGGCGTTACAGAAAATAACCAAATAAAACATGAATTGCGAAAATGAGGACCATTCTAAACATTCAGTTGACCATTTTAAACATTATGTGAAAATGATGACCATTCGCAACAAACACTACGAAAATGAGAACCAAAAAGGTATTTAATCCTTAAATTATTAAGTGAAATAAAATCTTAATAATTAACTTAAGCATATTAAAGCTTAGAATTTGGAATCGAATACAGACTTTCATTGATTCTTCTATTATTTTTTGTATTTCTAAATTTTATTGTTTTGATAAAAATGAATTATTACCAAAAAAAACTAATTAATTGAATAAAATTTTAGACAAATAAAAGATTGTGACTGTTCTTCGTTACCAACATAATACTAACTTAACAAAAAGGGTAACTTGAAAATATAAAATAAAAACAATTGAAATATAAATTATCATAAAATTAAATTTAAAAATATATATATATATATATATATATATATATATATATATAATACTAAAAAAATTAAGGGATTTCTTTCCTGGAGTTACCTTGTTATTAGTACAAAATGTTCATTAATCTTAATAATAATAAGTTTTTTGTAAAATTAACTGATTATTTTTAAACTAACATCTTTTATTTAATTTTCCTGTCGTATGATTTGAATCATGAGATCTTCACTATAAAGTGTTTATTAATTTTCGTTGGAATATTACTCTCGTCAATAAATTTGTTAGTAAATTCAAATGTATTAACGAATTTTTCTGATAGATTTTACATTTTAATTTATTGACAGATTTTTTTTCAGTACTAAATTCGTCCGTAAAGTTAGTCGATATATTACAATTAGTATTATCGACAAATATTTTCATTAGTAACTTATCATAACAAATATTGATGGCAGAAATCGTTAGCAAAGTCCATCAACGAATTACAATTTGTACTACCAAAGAATATTTTTGTTAGTAATTTATTATCACAATTATGACAGTCTCGTTTTGTCAGTAAATCTATTGACAATTTGGATAACAAATTTCCCACCCAATCTGATAGAAGGAGAAGGTGGAGGAAGAGGAGATGACATAGTGGTGGTCATGGTGGTAACTCTATGGTGACACATGTTGCATAGGTTAAGATGTCGATGACGATGGTTGTTAGAGTTAGAGAAGGAGGTGGAGGAAGAGAAAAGAGGAGGAGTAGGAGGATGACCTGGAGGTGGTGATGGTGACAACTTGACGACTACGAGGATGAGAGGAGGAAGAAGATGAAGAAATGAAGGATAAAGAAGAGGAAGAGGAAGGAGATTAAATTGCGTATTTTACCAACAAATGTTATCAGCAAATAAAATCTATCGGTAATTACCAACAAATATTTATCAATGGACAATTATCAATGAATTTACCGACATCCACTTTATTGATGAACTTTAGTTCGTTTATAAGTGCAATTTATTGATAGGTTTTTAATACTATCAATAAATTGTGTTTGTTGATAATATACGATATTTTTTGTAGTACATAATGATATAATGATAAGCTATGGGTGGGAGAACTTTTTACTTTTGATGTTTTCTTTGTAACTTATAAAACAAATTATGAGAAAATATGTATCATAAAAATATTTTTTTCTCAAAGAGTTATTCAAATATTACTCTTAGATAAAAAATAATAGTAAACAAATTCAAATCCCGATTACTTCATCTTACATAAAAAAAAAAAAACTCAACATTTTATTTATATATACGAAGACAAAATAAAATATCACATATTTTTAGTCATAGAATCTATAAAGAAAGTATTTTCAAAAACCATTGCAGTAGAACAACAATTTCTTAATCCCTAGTAAATCTAACACCTGTCTTCTCATTCTCTCATGATCATCAAATTATGTTCATCACGACAAACAAGGATACCTAATAATTAATAAATAAACATATCGTATTATCTCAAAAAATAATATCAAAATATTATACACATATATCATTTAGATAAATAACATCAAGTGCATTCATTGCAAGTCTTAAAAGAAAATAATACTTAAAGAGTTATAAGATTTGATGATTTTTGAAAAATTATATTGAAGTTATCATTTAATAAATTAATATTAGCATGTGACCTACTGTTTAAGGTATACTTGATAATCAAATTATCTTAAATTCTGATCGTAATTTGTAACTATCATATATCAGAAGGACTCTTTCAAAACTCATTCTTCAAATAGGTAACATGAATCTCCATTAACTTTTCATCACCTGAACACCTTTACTTTGCATGATTATACTCATATAAGGTTAGATTATATCATTAATAACTAATTTTTACAACAATCATATTAATAATTCTCGTCTCATTCAAAAGCTAAAAACATATTCAAAACCAAAATTGAGCTCTAATATTGAACTTTTTCCAAAAGTCTCATTATTGACCAAAATCACAATTTGGTCTGCACCTTGATTAGATCATGCATGAGTATCATTCCTATAAAAAAAAAATTATCATTTAAAATCTAAACTAAGATATAACATTGAGTTGGTTTTCTTTACTTAAATTTTGTTGTAGCTCAAGGAAAGAGTTAAAGTGGAAGAAACCTCTTGATTACTTCCAAAAACTCAAATCCCGAGTAATGAAATTATAAACTAAGCTCAATTTCATAAAATCGCATCCTCGCGCAAAACTCATGCAAGCAAGCACCACAAAGAAAAAAAAAAAGAAATTTGATGAGAAAAAGGTAGAAGGTTATATATATTGTCTTGTAGCTATTGATAAGAGAGAGAAATATTGTGTTATAGTCCTTGATGCTTTTGGAGAGTAGAAGAAAGATGAAAAGATAAGAGAAATCAAATAACAATATTATTTTTCTGCTCTAAAAATATATTGGATGGAGTAATATAATCAAGATCATAAGTTTAATTTTAATCTTAAAAAATATGTTCATGTGATATAAATTTTCAGACTATGAGTAATAAAAATAAAATATTTTCTTTAAGTTTTGAAAAATGTGAATTCTAAATAAATAAATAAAAACTTCTAAAGTGTTAATTTTATAAATGGCTAAATTATTTTTATCAATAACTGTCCGTTGGTTCTCCAAATTTTTTTTTTCTAAATTTAGTTTTGATTTTTTTAAAAGTTATTCAATTTGGTCATTGTTTTTAATTCTTTATAAACAAGTAATCAGTGTTACATGTTAATTTGAGATTTTTTTTAATCTAACTGCAAAGACTAAATTGAATCACTTAAAAAATATTAAGACTAAATTAATATAAGAAAAAGTTAAAAAATCAATTTAGCACTAGACAAAAATAAAAATTAAAAGAGTAATTTAGACAAATAAAATTATAGAATAAGTTTTAAAAACTATACTTGTAATGCTGTCCGCATAAAATATTATCTAATGAACTTCATATTATAGATGACCTAATAAACTAGTTGCCAAATAAAATAATACAATTAAAGGTAAATTAACTAAAGTAATAGAAAAAGAAAGGATATGGATTTGATTTTAATTTTTAAAGCAAGGAGAAAGAACCTTGCTCATCGTTTCTATTTTAATTTGTTTGGTCCAATAATCGTTTCGGTTGGTCATGCATCTTTTCAAAAAATATAATAGTTTCCTTTGATAAATTATTTTAGATGATTTTATGGTGCCTTCTAAACTTTTGTTTCTCTAATTTATTGAGTAATTGCAGTTGCTATAATTTTTATTTTTTCACATAAAAATTAGATCTTTTTTTATTAGAATTATATAGTTAATTTATTATTGAATTTTTAATAACACGAAATGCATCATAAATCTAAAAAATAGCATATTATTTTAATGTTTAAAAGTGAAATAATTGAATATATAAAATTAAATAAATAATAGAATAATAAACTTTCATTTTTCAAATGTTTAACACAGAATAAAATATACCAAATAATTAAAACTACATTTTTTTTTCTAAAATATATGCACTAAAACTCAGCAATGAAAACTATGAACACCAGAATAATCACTACTACACCAAACTAAAAAGGCCAAAAATACAAGTTTTACTGATTCTATGTGTTTAACAGAAGAAAGTCATCCCATGAATTCAGAAATATAATAGTTTTTGTGTTCTTGTAAAACATATTCGCAGACAGTTTAGACCCTTAACTTCTACCACAAATTCTTAATCCCTCTCTATTAAAAAACTGTTAAAATATTTTTGACTTTTAGAATTTTAATTCTCTGTTAATTTTTTGTGTGTTGTTTTTTTCACTGTACTTTCATAATATAATGATTACTATTAATTTTAACTTTTAAAATATATTAAAAAAATATTTAAAATATCAGTGCAAGATGTTTTTAATGCCCAGAAAAAAAACAGCACAAAAAAACCCGTAAAAAATCTAGACTCTGAGTTCTGCTTTCTCATTCCCTTTATTAAATTAATTTTCTTTTCGACTTATTTGTTTCGTACCACACTGATGAATAAATATGTATATGTTTAATGGATTAAACTGTGCAATGCTTTTTCTTTTGGTTGTTATGAAGAGGAAATGACAACTTAAATGTGACAGAGAAATGGACAGAAAAATGAAAAGAGAAAAGGTGAAAGTCCAGTTAGAACAAACCAAACCAGACCACACCAATTTCTGTTGTACCTAATATATCAGATAACGCAGAAGATTTTCTCACCAAAGAACAACAATTAATTAATATATATGTGACATGTATTTGAGGTTGAAAGTTGAAAGGTTATGCTTTAGACTTTGAATTTGTGGGACCTGTTGAAGAATCAGAATTTTAACGTGTTCAACTTTGATTCCATTGTCAAGTTCAATTTCTTCTGGTTAAGCAACTATAATAGATTAAAATACTCTACGTCACAACCTTCATGGCTGCTATATTCTGCTCAGGGAAAAATACTGTGAGGTGGTGAAAACAGAACACTGTACAAAATTTCAATGGAAAACGTGCGCTCCCAGAATTCTATAGTCTAAAACTGTTCAACATTTACAAATTCATCATCTTTTTTATAAGTTTTGTGATAATTAATATAAAATAATTTCTGATTTATTGATAGTATAAACGAAAGATATTGAGGTGATTATTATTATTATTATTATTATTATTATTATTATTATTATTATTATTATTATTATTATTATTATTATTATTATTATTATATTATGAGTTAAATATGATTTTGGTTTCTTAATTTTCATTGAATATTAGAATTATTTTATTTTGAATTTTATTTTTCAAAATATTGGATTTAGTCATTTTAATCAAATTTTGTTAAAGTTTATTTGATATTTCAAACGCGTTTTATAATAATATTTGATTTAACATTAAACTAAAATACAATCCTGAAATACGTACAAAACAGGAAATAAACACAACAAAATTTGATTAAAATGACTAAATCTACATATTTTGAAAGATAAAGGATTAAATTAGTCTAAAGTTTCAAAATAGACTAATTTCAAAATTTACTGAAAATTAAGGAATAAAAAATATTTAACTTTTATTACTGTAAAAGGGGTTTATAGTTTTTTTTATTGGAGATATTTTCTTTTCAAAATAGGGTTTCGTAAGGAGTAGTTAACCAATCGATTTCTTAAGATTCTAAAGAAAGCAAAGGAGACAAAATGGATTTTGTAGACACAACAATACTGCGGGCACGTAATATCATTTGGTTGTGTTTATCTCTTTTGGACGATATTAATTATTTACATAATTATCAATCATCTCTGTCATAGCAATTAAGTCATGGAAAGAAATGATGATTATTAGAAAATAAGATGGAATGTTTTAATTTTTTTTTTATCGCATGTTTGTTTACATCGCATTGATGAAAAATTCATATAGCTAGTAATAAACTAAAAGATAATGGCATATATAATACAATTATTTTTTCTTTTCTTTTAACTTGAAAATAAACTCTTCTTTGATGCTTGTATGTTACATTCCAAATTACAAATACAGTAAGAGATAATATTAAAAACTGCATACTTCATTTTGTTTTAGAAATTTTCAGAATATAATTAATAGCTTTTGAAATATAATTAATGTATCTGCTAATTTTTTACATCATATAATAAATTTGATCATGAACATTTATGATTTTGATTAAATGTTGAAAAGTATTTAATATTTGTTGCGTAAATACATTTTGTATTGTAGTTTATGCAGTGAGAAAATTTATTGGAAGTGATGAGGTGGTGTTTGGCGCAATAATCGTGGAACAGTGTTTCTTTTTCATGGAACCATGTACCAGAAGCGGATATTAAGGGTTTCCCGCGAAAAATCCCTGTTAGGACTAAAATTTTTCAGGTTCATATATCATCATTTCGTAAAACACAACCTTCTACCCTTACTTTTCGCATCAATTGTTTTTTCCTTACAAACACCCGCCTCGCGCCTCAGAGTCTTTTACTACTTCTTTCCAATTTTATCACCCTTTCAATCAAGAACACACTTTTTTTTTTTCACATCTAATTATCTGCATGTGTGTTCTTTCATTCCATTCTTCCACAATGCCTAGATGCAGATTCACTCTCTTTACAATTCTAGTTTAAGTTGGTAATTCAGTTAAAATAAACATGGCTGCTTCCCACAATACTTAGGTACACATTTATTCGCCTAATCTTGTTTTATTCGACATATTTTTAATGCCACGATCTTGTTTTACGAGGATATTATATTAATTCTGAGTCATGTGACTTTTAATGTTTTGTTCTTCTTCTTCTTCTCTCGCCATAGATTTAAATATTTTTTTCTAATGGGACGCCGTCTTTGTCAATAGGTGCTGCTATTTAATATTCAACTGTGGTATATCCTGGTGTGCCGAGTATTGGGCATGAGGTTGAAGTCCCAACCATGAAAGTAACAGATGCTCTGTTTTGCAGAGGATGAAATGGTTCACTCAACAAGGAAGGTAAGGTGTTTGATGTAAAGGCAAAACGCAATGGAAGTTGAAAAGAGATTTGTTTTGGTTGGGATTAGAATTGATGGCCATAGTAGACAGCTTCTCGACTGGGCACTTGTCAAGGTTGCTGAACCAGGGGATTCTGTTGTAGCAGTTCATGTTGTTAAAAATCCAGGTAAAAGAATTCACAAAGCTTCCACGCATATTATAATTATAGCATGTGTAATTTTTCCACGCATGTACCTGTTGAAAGAGTTAATTTCATGCAGATCACGTTTGGAAAAGCAATAATCTGATAGATGACTATTTAGAAGTTTACGAAGGGTTATGTGATGTTAAGAAGGTAGATAGACTTTTCTGTACTTCTTGACTTTTTTTTCCCTTTCGTTATTGTTGTTGGTAAATGTCACAGATTTTTATTGACGGGTATAGTTGGGTTTCAGGTAGATCTCACTGGTCAAATCTTCTGTGGATGCTCCGTCCGAAACATTCTTGTTAGAGAAGCAAAAAAGCATGATGCTCTGGCTCTAGTGGTAGGGTATGTGGAGCTGAGAGAGAAAAATGAATTCTGTGATATTTCTTGTCATGAGTTTAGTTTATCTGATTTCATTTGCCTCCTCTGATTGGTTAAAAGACTAAAGCAGATTTCACTTGCAGGGGCCGAACTGGCTTAGCTAAATATTGCGCCAAACGAGTACCACCCACCACCAATGTTCTAGCCATCCAAGGCTCAAGGATTGTCTATAGGAGTTGCACCAACGAACAACAACCAGGTTTGTCTGGTGGAGACCATGGTTTTGTGTAGTGGAAAAAGTATTATCATAAGTAAGTCAGTGACAAAAGCGAAAAAGAATGAAGATTGTTTCTTCCTCTTGTGGCAGGTGCTCTTACACTGGACCCAAGACCAAGCTTAACAACCATAGGAAAAAACTCAAGTGACAGAGTAAACCAGTCTACATTTGGTGACTCCACCCTGGAGATTGAGAAATCAGCAACCAAAAATTCCTTAGAACTGAAGGAAGAAGCATTTAAAGGATTAGGAAAATGTAAGACAAGGTCGATATCCATGTTTGCAGGTGATTCAGCTAAGCAGAAGCTTGGGTGGCCTCTACTCCGAGGAGCCAATTCGGGAATCCCACAAACCCATCATGCAAGGAACATGTCAGTAGTACAATGGGTAATGACCTTACCGGATCGTTCACCATGTAAAAGTCCCTGCTCTTCTTCCTCTGAGGATAATCCATTTGAAAGGAGCATCAGCGATATTGATGACGAGAGCTCCAAATTTTCTTCAGTTCCATCTATTGAGCTACCAAATGGCCTAGAGGAGATGCAATGCGTAAATTCAATCGGCTGCAAGTGGTTCAGCCTGGAACTTCTGCAGTCTTGCACTAGACAATTTTCTTCAGGTTGGACCACTATGGCTTACAATACTAACTGTTACGGTTCTATAGTTCGTAAATAAATTTAATATAAGCATATAACTTTGTATTCCATTGCAGAAAACTTGGTTGGGAAAGGAGGGAGCAACCGTGTGTACAAAGGAGTCCTCCCTGATGGAAAGCCAGTGGCAGTTAAAGTAATGCAGTCATCAAAAGAAGCCTGGAAAGAGTTTGCCCTTGAGATGGAAATAACATCCTCATTGAGGCACAAAAACATTGCCCCTCTACTGGGGATTTGTACAGAGAACAATACTTTAATCTCCGTTTATGATTATTTGCCCCAGGGCAGCTTAGAGGAAAATCTGCATGGTAAAGTTTCTTTCTATTTTTTCTTTTACTTTTCATCCATCATTTCTATTGTTGAAAGACGTAAATGATGCTGATATGAACTGGGAAATGGATATAGGAAAGAGAAAATTGTCATGGGAGGTGAGATTTAATGTGGCGGTTAGGATCGCTGAAGCACTGGATTACCTACACAGGGAAACTTTGAAGCCTGTTATACACAGAGATGTCAAGTCTTCTAACATTCTTCTTTCCCAAGGGTTTGAACCTCAGGTAATCAAAAGTTTTGAAACTGTTACTTTGAAAAAGAACATCTAGTACTATTAGTATTCAAATGAAGTAAAATTTTGTGAGAATTTCATTGTCACTCACGATTGTCCTTGATGCAGTTATCTGATTTCGGACTTGCACTATGGGGACCAACAAATTCATCCTTTTTGACACAAGATGTAGTAGGAACATTTGGTTATCTTGCTCCTGAATACTTCATGTATGGAAAGGTCAGTGACAAGATAGATGCTTATGCATTCGGTGTAGTTCTACTTGAACTCATATCAGGAAGGGAACCAATCAGTTCAGCAGCTTGCAAAGGACAGGAGAGCGTGGTCGTGTGGGTAAGACCTAACCCCATTTTACAATAATGAATTTTGACTTCTCTTAATCATATAAAAAAAATGTAAGAATCACATTATTCTTGCTATACCTTGTTACAAAGATGGAAAGAGAAGCATAAAATAAGATAATAAATTATTTGACTCAAAAAAATGAATTTGTTGAAAAGTATATCAGACAGAACTTGTGAAAACAGCGTCAATCAAAGTATAAATCTTTATTTGATACAGCATAGTCTATAAATCTAAGAATCATAAACAATGATTTCATTTTCAGGCAAAACCAATGATAGATAGTGGGGATATTAAAGGCTTATTGGACCCAGATTTAGAAGGGAAATTTGATGAGATCCAATTGCAGAGAATGGTTATGGCAGCATCTTTATGCATCCAACGAGCTGCTCGACTTCGTCCTAAACTGAACCAGGTAATACCAAATTACACATCGAAGTTGTCATGTTCTTAATGATAATCACATTTCATTAAGAAAATTAGAGGTGTGAAAAAAAAAAGTAGAAACCTTTTGAGAAAAATCGAAGCCGAATCACTTTATAAAAATGATTTAATTATCTGAAGTTCTGAACTGTTTTTACAAAGTTCTTCATTCTGATTTTCTAAATTGAACTGTGCATTAGTGTGACAGGGATAACTGAAATAAATGAGTTTTAAAAAGAAAATACACTCATTAAAAGACTGACCCAATTCCCTTTATAAAAGTGGCTTGATTTCATTTTTCATTGAGGTTATGCATAGTTTTTAGCTATGAGGATATTATGCTCATGGAAAAAGTATATACTTTTTGATCTTAAACTTTGTCATTTACAGATACTGAAGATCCTAAAAGGAGATGAGAAAGTTGAATATTTGCTGAACTCCCATGGGAACAATGAGGATGATTCAGAAAATGGAGAAAACATCGATGATGAAGTGTATCCAAGTTCAAGTGCTGAGTTACACCTGAGTCTTGCTTTACTTGGTGTGGACGATGAACAAGCATCACAAACTAGCACTGAGCTCAGCTATAGTGAGCACTTGAAAGAACAATGGAGCAGGTCATCAAGTTTCAATTAGTTTTGTTGAATCCTAAGTTCCTAACCCTTGTATTTGTCCTTAGTTTGTGCATGTACAGTTACGTTAAAAAAAAAAACAAAGATTCAGCACCCTTGATGAGGTGGTTTGTAGATGTAGAATGGCAATTTTTTTTTTTTTATTTATCCTGGGAATATTGTACTAAATTTTGGTTTATGAATGCATCTTAGGCAATGGTTGAAAAATCGATTATTATTTTCTTACTCAATCATATATACCGAAACCGACCATAGTTCATAAAATACAGAAATTTCAACAGACCATAGGATCATTATGTTTGAAATTTCAACCAGCAACGTAAGAATATGACCAGATTCCAAAACAAATTAATCTCTGAGTGCTAATCGATCAAGGTTTGGTTTCTCTTTGTTCAAGGATAATTTCAAGTTGGGTTAAATATATTTTTGGTCTCTTAAATTTAAGTGAAATTTGAAATTAGTCATTCATCGAAATTTTTGATCAATTTAGTCTTTCATCGAAATTTTTGATCAATTTAGTTCTTCATCTTTAAGAATACGTGGATTTAGTTCTTCTAATCAAATTTTATTAAGTTTATCTGAAGTTTCAAATGCATTTTATGATAATATTTGAGTTAGCATTTAAGAAAAAAATGAGTCAACCAATGTAAACAATTCAAATATTATACTGAAATGCACTTAAAACGTCAGATAAACTTACCAAAATTTCGTTAAAATGACTAAATATATATATTTCTAAAGATAAAAAATTAAATTGGTGAAAAGTTTCGAAAAATAACCAATTTCAAATTTCACTAAAAACTTCAGTACCAAAATCATATTTAATCATTTTAAGTTTTATATTTTTTTAGTAGTGTGAGATAACTTCGTTAACTATATTTGTATACCTTATTAATCTAAATTAATCCATAAACATATTAATATTTGTTCCTTTCGTTAACGCGGAACTCCTAAATTACTACCAGATGGACCATCTTCGTTGAAAAATCACATCCTCTTCAACCACTAAAAACAAAATCTTTGGATCAGTAAAAATTTGAAAACAACGATAAGAAAAAAAGTGTTCATGAGAACATATTATTTATCCATCGAAAATATAATTTAAGAATTTATTCTCGTATAGATTGAATAAAAAAATAAAACAATAAATTCAAACATAAACCAATGGGCATGTTTTTTCATCTCGTACTAATAATGCGATTATTCTATTCTGCCCACTCTATTTGAAAAGGATTGAAAAGGCGAAAGTAAAAGAGAAAATATGCTAAAGTCAGCATGTTTTTCATGTTTTTTTTTTTATAGTTTAAAATTTTAATTTATTCAACTTTTTACTTATACTACTTCATCTTATTTTCCTCTAAAAACTAATTTTTGAAATCCAATTTATAGAAACAAAACAAAATCACAAATAAATGGCCATAGGTCATGTAATGGTTACCGTAATTGTGGTATTATTTTAATTAAAATAAAGTTATGTGTTAGTGGAAAAGGAATATAGCTATATGTTAGTGGGTACAAGGTAATAGGTGAGAATCTTAAGTCGATTAAAATAAAGTAATCTCCATTACTTTAGTTGAAGATTGAGGATTAAGTTTGAATTTGTGTTCAATCAAAACAAAGAATAAAAACTAAACAGAAAAAGTTTTACATAATCACGTTCTCACAAGATTCTTTGTCTCTCTTATGAAAAATCTTAAGAAGGAAACTATAATAATATTATTATGATATTTTATGAACCGCTAATCTGATTTAGTGTTTGGGAAGAGGGTTGCACTACACCAATTATTTATTGTTCTAAGTATCAGAATTTACAGTGGGAGGGTAATAGGTATAAATTTGACCCATTGAAATTGCAGAGAGAGAAAACCGATAAAGAAAAAGTTGAGGGTGGAATCTGTGAAGCTATCGTTTCTTTCTGGTACGTCCATTTTTCGCTTTTCTTTCTGTTTCCAAATCCTGTTAGGGTTTCCACACGATTCGATTTAATCATCAGTATACACGATTTGAAGTTCAGTTCAATTTAATTGAAATAGCACATTTTTTTAATAGGTTTGATTTAGGGATTTCCGTTCAAATGGACGACGGCGAGCTTGATTTCTCGACGCAGGAAGTGTTTTCGAGTCCGAACATGGGGGAGCTTCCGAGCAGTGGTTCCATGGACAGTTTCTTCGACGAGCTTCTCAAGGACACGCATGCCTGCACGCACACGCACACATGCAACCCTCCAGGGCCCGATTTTTCGCACACTCACACGTGCTACCACGTGCACACCAAAATCGTGCCGGCACCGGATGAGGACCAGGTGGCCACCGACGACACGGCGGAGTCCGCGGAGAAGAAGTCGAAGAAGCGGCCCCTTGGGAACAAAGAAGCGGTTCGAAAGTACCGCGAGAAGAAGAAGGCTCGCGCGGCCTCGCTGGAGGACGAGGTGGTGAAATTGAGGGCTCTCAATCAGCATTTGATGAAGAAGTTGCAGAACCAGGCTGCTTTGGAAGCTGAAATCGCGAGGCTGAAGTGCTTGCTGGTGGACATAAGGGGCAGGATTGAAGGGGAAATTGGTTCCTTTCCGTATCAGAAATCGCCGAATGCGAACCCCCCGGTGGTTAACCTGCCTGGTTCTTATGTGATGAACCCTTGCAACATGCAGTGTGATGATAGGGTGTATTGCCTTCACCCAGGAGCTGATGGGAGAATCGTGGAGAATGTGTCGTTAAATGGAGAAGAGTTTGGTGGTTGTGAATTTGAGAACCTGCAGTGTCTAGCAAACCAGAATTTGGGGCTCAAGGACCTGCGTGCATGTGGAGTTGGGCAAGCAGGATCTAATGTAAATTCTTCTGCGTCAAAAAGAAAAGGTTGGACTGCGTCGCATGCACTGTCTTATTCTAGGATGAACTGTTTTATTTGTTGCTTAATTTTTGTTTATTCTTATTTATATTTTAACTGTTGGCTGATGGTATTGTCTAATAGCATAGAAAATCATCGAGATTTGAGAGAATGAAAGGAAGAGTATTGAGATTTGAGCAATGAGAGTGAAAGCATTGGAGATTACCTGCTTTGCAATGTGATCTCCTGCATTTTTTTGTCTGGGAATTCTGATTCAGATAGTCATGCCAAAACAACCTTTTTGTTTATATTTGGTTTTGTTTGTTTGCTAATATTCGTTAGTGTAATCATATTTAGGGCTGAGATTTGATTGCTAAATTTTGTATAAGATTATAGTTAGCTTCTATGATAGTGCCAGATGCGGAAAGGGTAATATTCCTATTTACTGAGTATTACAGTTCTTGTAAGATGTGGTAAATTAACTAAAGTTCGCCCATAAGTACGCATGAGTTGTCAAATGATGCCATGTTATTATGACTTGATCTCCATCGGGAAGATTATGTAACTGAAATTTAAAGATCCTAAATACCGAATTATTTTATTGAACATTTTTTAGACTCTACCAAGAGCCTTGGATCTAGACTCTTTTTCAATTTTGTTATTTAAATATTTCTTTCCCGTTTCTCTATGAATTATCGAGTCCAGTATGATAACTTCGATGTTTATTTTTAGGGGGATCTCGTGCAGCAACAGCTGGTTGAAGAATTAATAGAACGGTGGTTTTCATCCTTGCCATGGTAATATCTCCTTCCAATATCTCGTTACCAGTTGCAGCATCAGCCATCCATCAAGTCATTTTTTAAAATAATTTTCTCTTTTTGACCCTCTGTGCATTATCGTGGTTCGAATGGCTGTTCTACTATGGAAGATTAGTCATAAATCAATGTTTCTTCTTAAAGTATTATGGTTGATCTGTAAACAGCATAGCTTATGGCTGAGACAGATTGGGCTCTTCTCTCCGCTATTAGTTTTCTTGTTTTTTTAAGCATGGAACTAGTTAAATTGACATCATAAATGTTTCTATGCTCAGTCACTTTTACATTTGTCAGTATGTGAGTATTGGTTGCTTTGTTTAACAATAAGAGAATATTTAGTGGCGATTCATGTTTTCTAAATTCGCAAGTTTTTCCTTGCTGGATTACAGAACTTAGGGCAGATGAGGTGTGTTTCATCTTTCAGTACTTAGTGCTGTGGACAGGTGAGACACCAATGTCACTTTGTGTAATATAAAATCTTGTGTGGGTGAAATAATAAAATTGGCTTGTTTGGTTACCGGCGTTGTTCTTTTTATCCGTTTTTGTTTATCATAATAATATGAGAGGTTTACTTCTGTGTTTAGCATATTTACTGGACAAGGGTTGACTAATATGTATCCAGAAGGAACTGTAGTCCCCTAAGTGAAGATTTTGCATGCGGGCTTGTCTTCTACAAGTTAAGACATACAAGTGACTTGTTTTGTATTTGAGAACGCAAGTAGCTGTAGCTGATTCAATCATGGGAAGCATATCTGCCTTTCTGCACTTAGAGAACAAGTCTTCACTAGTTTTTGGTGACCCTCTTTTTGGCATGAGATGATTAATAAAACATTACGTCATTGTATCTTCTACTTGGATTGTCATTTCTGGACAAATTTTGTAATAATTAACCTCGCATTGGTTTCTCGTTCAACGTATTACATGGCACATACATCAGGTTTTCGAGACTAAATAAAATATGAATAATATGAAATCAACTTATTTGTCTATTAATAATAAACTTATGCTTTTGATTTTTGACATTAGTTCTTATAAAAAATAGTTCATTGTCCTTCAAATTTTAATTACCTTTTAATCCTTTTCTAAAATTTATGTAAATTTAGGTTAGAGTTATCCCGTTATTAATTGTTTTTAAGGCGCACAATAGGATTGAGACGAAAGGGTTTCACTCAAAATGGACGAATATGTATTGGATTCGTCTCCCTGAAAAGTTTCATAAAGTTAACGTCGATGGCGTAGCTTTTCCTTTCCAATAACAAGAAACAAAACGGCGCCATGATGCTACAACACGCGGAAAAGGAACTCCTAAACCATTTTCCCATTTTACCCATAAAACTTGGCTGTTCTAGTTTGTTGTAGACAAAACTATGCAACGTGCGAGCGGGAAGAATCACATGAGTGCGCACAAAGTATCATAATTTATACGGGCTTTCGAGAATCCATCTATGACAAAGAAAGATACTATGTGGTCATCAGTGTTTTAGGACATTCACAAAAAACCGACAGGCCATGGCAGTAAAAATGGAATAATAGTCAAGATTTCATTCAAACAACAAAGCATTTTATGATATGCTGGTCAGTTAATCATCGGCCGTCCACATGTTGTCATCGTCTCCATCATTGTAAATGTTCTCCGCCACTTGCCATACATGGAAAGAATTGTCCTCAGCTACACTTGAGATAACCCATGGCTGATTTATGTTCCATGAAAAGTCTGATATTTTTCCTTTGTGACCCGCGTGAGAGAAGAGTAGCTCGGTAGGGCCAGCCTCAAAATCTCCCTCTATCTGCTCATCTCCGACCCTGAGCCAACACGAAAATAAAGCGACAAGGCAATATGTAAACATGTCTGTAATTATTATGCCTTCATAGATTTTGCAGTCTGCAACTAAATAACCATAATCATGGTAATAAGAAAAACTAAGATCCATTATATCAAATGATTGGATCAGTTGCTTACTAATGGATTTGTATCATAAGATGTCGTGATGTACTAATACAATTTTGTAAGATCATTATGAATCAAGTGGTTCAACGATTTATTTCTTTAATTCTATTTTCCACTTTTCTTTCATCGGTTTCCTTAAAAGAAAATGAGAAGTTTGTGTAAAAAAAAAACTTCTTTTGTTAAATCAAAAGGGATTAAAAGAACACTTCCAAATTTATGATATTTTATCATTCAAGTTTTATTTGTCACTTACTCATTTAACGTATGGACTCAATTTGGCTTTTCACACAATTCAATATAACTGGCCCTTTTGGTTTTACGAGACATTGTTAAGAGGGTTTAGCTATTTCCAGTTCAAAATTATTAAATTTAATCCTACCATCTATTAAAATATTAACCAGGCAATTCTTGATTTCGTAACCTTGAGCAAATTGCTTCCTTTAGCAGTAGACCGACAATCAACATGTATAATGAAGAGAAAGAGACACAGCACTCTGCCCTTACCTGTTAAGATCCCAAACCATCAGCCGTCTGTCAGCGCCAGATGATGCCAACACAGTCTCGTGATTAGGATCCCACTCAACCTGGATTACTTCATCACTATGCAAATTAAAAACAAACCACATCAGTGAGTAAAGAACATTTGAACTTTCTAAACAAATGACTAATAGATCATCACATTGAAATTAAATCAACAAAAAACAATTATTTCACCTAAGGAACAAGCCATTGCTTATTTGTTACTAAGATGCTAAAAGTAGATTAGGCGTAGTATTAAAAAAAACAAACATATGACAGACTAACAACTTACGTGTGGCAACTTAAAAAATGTAGTGGAATTGACAGCTTCCGAGTGTCAAATAGACCAACAGTTGTATCTGAAGATGCTGTAGCCAAAATCCATTCGTTATATGGACTGAATGAAAGAAAGTTAATCTGATTCAAAAAGAAAACACATACATGTCACAAAAAATCAATATTCAGTTAAAAGAGCAACAAGAATAAGACGATTAGAGACTTGGGAACTATATTTCAGTTTAACACAACGATGACAATTAAACAAAAAATAACATAAAAAAACTATACAATAAACAGTGTGCTATAGCGGACAAAAAAACAGCGGCTTTTAGCAATGTCACACACACAACCCTATTGCTGTGATCCTAGCAGCAAATATATTACCTCATTTTCATGTGGTTTGACTGATTGTTGGGGTTTGTTAGTCCGTAAGTCCCAAATGACCAATTTCCAGTCATCTCCTACAGATCCAAACATATTCTCATCCTTCATATTCCAGGACACGTCTTCAACCGCACTCTCATGACCCTGACAAGACAATCAAAAGTCCTATTCAATCATCAAAGTGACGAGCAACCTAGCAAAAAAACAACTCTCATCAATAATTCGAAACACTACCTCGTAAACATGAACTGGATCAATCACACTCTCTTGAGAAGCAGCAGGCACATCCCACAAGCAAATCTTATTGTCATGCGAACCACTCAAAAGATACCCACTCTTGAAAGGGCTCCAAGACAAACCATAGCCCTCTTGATCATGACCCCTTAACCTCAAATCAGGGGCAAACTCGATCCCACGCTGCTTGCTGAAATCAAACACATAAACCTCGGAATTACAGGTCTTCGCAGCAACAATATCAGGGTTCTGTGGCATACAACGCGCTCGATTCACCTCCCCGTCAACGGCAACCTTCTGGGAAATCTCTACCTACAAAAAAACAAGCAATAACACAGGATTTTCATCGAACAGTTGGTGCGCACAACTCAACGATGCCAAAAGACGGGGAGTAAAACAAACCTTGGGGATAACCGGGTTATTAGGGTCGGTGGCAACGATGGGTTGTGAGGTGTCGGCGGGGAGGGATGCGTCGGCGAGCATGAGGAAATTGGATTCGCCCTGGGCGGTGTGAGTAGCGAGGAGGAGTTTGTGGACATTGAAGGAAGGGTCGGGGTGGGGTTGGGGAGAGGAAGGAAGCCAATGAACGGTGAGAGAGGGCCATTGAAGAGGATGAGAAATGAAGAAATCGTACAACAGAGGAGTGTTCTTCTTCCAAACGGAGAACTCTTCTTCCACTTCAGCTTCATTATACTCTTCCGCCATTTTTTTTCTGCGCCAAAACTTCAAACCCTCGCGCGCCAATGCCACTTTCGGAGGGAAACACGGCTATAAATAGTCCACCTTACAGTTAGGATGGGCCTGGGCCTGGGCCTGGGCTGGGCTGTGCAACTTCCCCAAGCCCATTTTAAAGTTTGAAAAACTCAATATATAAGTACGAATGAATTACCAAATCTAACACTATAAACTTTATTCAATTTAATTTTTTTACATAAAGTGCTTTATTCATTTTAGGAATCTCACTATAAGTTACGATAAGAATGGTGTTCCGAACTTTTCCAGATGATTTTTTTTTTCTCACAGAATTCTAGATGAGTATTACTCCCATTTTTGTTATAAAAAGATTCAAAGTTGGGAGAGAAAGTGTTTTCTGGAAGGGATAAATCCAGGAACAAACAGAATAGAAAACAACTCTTACATAGATTCTGGATCATTCCCCACTCCCACCACAATAATTTCAAGAATGACCATGGTCACAACTGTTATAATTATGTCTGTGAGAAAAAAAGAAAATATTTAGGATAATTTAGGTTGCTTAATTTGCCCTTTTTTTTAATATCAACCTTACTAATCATTCGCACTTGCTTCATTTTTGGTTCACCATGTCATCATGAGGGTATTCTATCAGAACTTTTCACGTAACCAGCATGGAGATTTTCAATTACCATGTGTATGATTTTATGTATTGTTTCCTCAAATTAAACCCAAATAAATATATCATTGTCTTTTCGAAGCAATATTTATGAATACGAGTCTGATCTTATCTCTTTGAAATATAATAAATATTTTCGTTTTTTTCTTATATTATACTTTGGCACCAATCATTTTCAGTGTGAAAATATGAAACGCGTTTATATACAAATCAAAGTACAGTACAATAAATACATGCAATTAATTTTTTCAAAAAAATCAAACTACCAACAAAACTCACATTACAATTTTTTTGAACACAACATCATATAAAAAAATGCCAAAATGAATCTAAGGTTACATACATTAGGTGACCTATTTTTACTTTTGTCTTTTCCTTTGCTACTATGATACAACACAAGAACAACAAAAAAAGTAACAAAAGACGGTTATTGACATCACATAACGACACATGCGGCGGGGTTGTCGTCGCTGAAGGCGGTGGTGTACCTGACCTCGGTGGAGCTGGCACGTGCGAGGTTAGTGAGACGAGGGTCAACGTCGGCGTTTCGCACGTACCCAGAGGGCGCTTTCTTGTCGTAGACACCGGGCGCGTAAGGGTGCGCAACGACGTCGTACGGGACGTAGGGCCATAGCTCCGCTCTCTTTCCGGTGCGGTGAGAGATGCGAGACACAACCTTAGAGGGTTCAACGTAGCCCGAAACAGTGACCTTACTAGCCTTCCGATCAACCTCCACCTGAGTCACCCCTTTCATTCCCTCCACCGATTTCTTCACCTTCCTCTCACACCCTTCACAGTCCATCTTCACTTTCACCTCCACCGTCTGATACACGCATCAAAGATTCAATCTTTTTTATTACAAATGAACGTGACGTGATGTGATGTGATTTCATGTGAAAAGTGGTTGGTTTACCTGGAATTGTTTGCGCTTCTTCTTGAGTCTGGAGCTGGTGTGGGAGCAGTCAAAGAGCTCGGAGATGTGATCCAAAGCACCCATTTTTGCGTTTCCTCTGCTACTATGTTTTTGTCTTTGCCTCTTCTTTTACTCGTTACACTGTTATTTATAGCCATCAATCACCATGACCTAAAACCTAGCAAATATCCGAAACAGTAGAAGGTTGTGTGAAGGCGACACGCTCCTAAGTAATAGAAACAGCCGACATAAACTAACTCTCCCTCGTCGGTTGGATTTGTCTTTTTGCCACGTGTCCAACTGATGATTCGACAGAGATACACGTGTCAATTTCTTAGTTGATGGGAAGCAATGGGGGTGGCAATGTATGGTATGGGTATCCATTCTATCTCTCTCAATTAAGACTTTCAGCTCTATTATTTGTAAAAGGAAATAAATGTTTCTGCAAAATTATCTGTTTTATTCTAATTTTGGCTGAGAAATTTATCTGCTTTGAGTGGTCCACACACTACAGTGTCTAACTAATTGAACATTTACTTTAAAAACCGTGTTTTTATTAATTGTTTAATATGTGTTCAGTGTATTCTGGGTGGTGTTAACTTATTGTTAGTGTTATCCAAGGATTTGGTATTTCAATATATTCCCTTGGTCTCACTTGTTTGTGGTGGTAAATAGTTGTTCGACATGGCTGAATTTTTTAATTTTTATGATTACTATTTCGTATTAATATTTGTGAGTTTAAATTACCATGATAATGTATTACTATAATTATTTTAAATAATTATAGAAGTTGGAATTATTAATTTTAACAGTATGTTATTTTTAACCAATAATATGTAAAACGTTAAATATTACTAATGAAAATATTAGTTTGAGTAACTTTAGACAAAGCAAGAAAAGAAAAAAGGAAGTTCCTTTTTAAAGAAATTGATTTGCTTTCCTAGTTGTTGGTGGGGTTGTGACGTGTGAATAAGTTGTCACTCCATTTTAAGATTTGTAGTGATAAATAGGATTTTGATTTATCACAGATAAGTTTTATTTTTCAAAATTAAGATTATGTAGTGGTATATAAGATGTTAAAAATAAAATTTTTATTATCGTGAAGAATTCTTAATGCTTAAATAAAACTAATTAGAATGTCGAGCTTATCAAAATAATATATTTTGTCTCACATCGCATAAAATAAGTTAAAGAATGAATGTTGATGATTATATAATAGATTTTAAGTTCATGATATTTTTTATTTTAAATAAAAAATATTTGTATTTGATATTTTTTATATTCTTGTAGTATAGTGTTGCGAGATTTGAGTTATATTATTATTTGACGTGGATCTATAAAGAGTCGAAGGACGTAATAATAATTTATATATTGTACAAATTTTTATATAATATTGTTTTCTTTCAGTAAAGTAGTGATTTTTTTCGATTTTGGAGATTTCATGTTACACTTCCTTGTATTGATGTTATTTCTTTTTTATTAGAGTGCTTATTAGAAGTAAAGATAGATATTTTTTTTATTGGTGATTTTTTTTTCTTAACATAAACTAATAATATACAAATACTAACAAATAAATTGTGGTATATTTATTTACCTCGTGTAAATATGAAAAGATTTTATCATAATTAATAATAAAAAACATATGAAAATGATTATCAAAGACAGTATAATAAATGGTAATAAAAATAAATGAAACCAAAACTATTAAATTAGTAAAAAGATGACAAAACTATAAATAGACAGAAGAGACTGAATGTTATAATTATAAGGAATCCATTATTTTTCCCAGAACATGTTTCTTTAGTAGTTGTGAAGAGAAATGATGAAAAACAATTAAGTGTAAAGAAAGAAAACAAAAGTGTAAGCAAGTAAATGGACCTTTTCTTCCTCCATAACGGGAGAAAAGTAAAGATTAAAGGGGAAATTTTTACTTTTCTCAAAAACAAAAATAAAAGGCAAAAATATGGTGATTTCTTGGGACATTATCAAAAGAAAATTTCTCATGAAAACATGCCTTGCCTAATTTTGATAAGACACAACTGCTACATTGAGTGGTTTTAATTTGAGATCAAAATAAACATAAAAAATATTTTAGAATAAATCTGCAGCTAGCCCATCACTGTTTGATTGATATATTTTATGGATACATAACTCTGAAGACTATGTCCATGTGAAACCAATACTTTTGCCATTAACATTAAATGTTTATACACTGCTGTCTAGGAATCTTTGGATGTGCCAAGGTAAAACAAATTAATTAGCATGGAATTAGATTCGCTGAGATCACTAAAGTTAAGGACCAAACAATTTATTAATTTATTAATTACATCCTTATTGTAAGTTTAATTTTTTTTTTGTTCTGTTTTATTTAAAAATCTGAAATTAGTCGTTTAGATTTTAGTTTTTTAAAGTTTTAATTTGGTTTCGATTTTTAAAAAATTAATGTTATTTAATTTTTTTTGTTAAATTTTTTAAGTAAAACAATAATTTTTTTATCAAAATTAGCAATTTCAATTTTGATAGAAAAGTTTTTTTTTATTTCAAGAATTTAACGAAAATGATTATATTATGTCAATTTTTTAAAAATCGAAATTAAATTGAAACTTAAAACAAGAAAAATTAGAAGATCAATTTGACATTTTTGAAAAAAATAATTAAACCCTCTATCTATGATTAAATGAACCTGTGTGAACATATGACTAAATTTATGTGCTGTCTACATATACTCAACACCCAAACAAATAAAAGAATATATATATATTTGTTGTGACTTGAAGCTAGCAAGATTAAACAAAACTTTGATCGTGACCAACTTAATTAATTTATTCGTCCATGTTCTATTGATTTGTGTTTGGATTATTGAGCCAAGGTCCACTGTGTGATTATGTCTATTGGCCTCTAATGCAATAAGATTAAGACAGTTGTTTACTGAATAATGATATCAAATTTATTGTCTATTTCAGGATGGGAAACTTGTGGTCATGCATTTACTTTTATAAAATATGTTCATATTATCCCTTGAGTTGTCATTATCAGTTACAATATATGTCCATATTGCAGAGTCGTCTTAAACTTAATTTCTTTTTTTTTTTTTTTGAAAAAAAAAAATATGGCAAAGGAACAGATAAAAGCGACTATACGATGGAAAGAAGTTTCTGAAAATGGTTTAACTAAACTCCTTTTGAAATAAATAAATTTCAAGTTATAAATTACTTTTTCCAATTACACAACCAATTCTTGTTTCAGTTTCTAATACTACCAAAACATCTTAATACACAACGTTAGCATATTTTTGTTATTGCATGAGTTTTTATTAGCAACAGCAAGAAGTTTCCATTGTGAAAAGTGGAACAAATAATTCGTATTTGTTTGGGGGTTTAAGTAGCAACGAGGGGGTGCTTATATGAACCATCTCAACTAAGCTTTTTTTTTTTGCTTTGAGCCCATTTTAGTGGGCCTCAGTAAATTGGGCTCCGCCGATTCGTTTGAAAATTAAATTGGACTTAGCGCATGGAAGAATGGGTGCTGACATAAAAAAGAGGTTATTTATTTTCTGCAACCCTATTTCTATGTGGATGGGGTGGTTAAAACACCAAACTGCCCCCACTTACCCTCTCCATCTCCTTGCAATCATTATCATCCTTGTCTGTGTATGAGTCGATAATGAAGAAAGTGTTCTTAGTCGTAATTTTTTTTTTCATGAAAAAAAAATAACTTTTAGATTTGAAAACGTTTTCAAATTAAAGTTCAAAATAAAAAATATATTTTAAATTATACAATACAAAAGTTAAAAAAAAAAAAATTTTTAGAATTTGATATTAGAAAGTATTCCAAATTAGCACCGAAGTGGAACTAAGTTTAGTGGTAAACTTGCATGAAAGAAAATACTAAATATATGAGAAACATGAGAAACCGAAATATTAACATTAGGGGTGGCAATTAGGGCCTGGCCCGCGGGCCCAGCCCGCAGGCCCGCAGAAAAAATGCGGGGCGGGCCAGGATATTGAGCCCGCAAGCCTGCGCGGGCTCGGCCCGCATAGGCCCGCGGCCCGCGCGGACCGGCCCGCAAGCCCGCATAAATTAAAAAAAAAAAAAAACTTGTACTTGTATATATTAATTACTTCTTTTATGGACTCTTGCATTAACATTTCAAATTCTTGTATAATTGGAAAAGAAAAGTATTGTGTAATTTTTAATG
>Ga0214544_1005266_pt1 | contig 25197 bp, 19 predicted proteins | sample CNSS3metaG_FD_160074 | JGI IMG/M metagenome (GOLD analysis project Ga0214544, IMG submission 160074) | Root nodule microbial communities from cowpea collected in UCLA plant growth center, Los Angeles, California, USA - CNSS3 | ecosystem: Host-associated > Plants > Roots > Nodule | place: USA... | reverse complement strand
AATATATATATGCACTAATAAATTACTAGAAAGTGATTAATCTTCTTAAACTGTCCAATCGGACAATTCAAGATTCAATACATTTAAATTATTAGTATTGTATCCCCTTATATCTAATTTAAAAAAATGTAGTTTTTTCAAAATGAAAACTCGGGGACAATACATAATTTTCGTATTGAATCTCAAACGGAAAACTAAGGCTAACTCTCAAATCAAATAAATATTTAAGCAAATAATAAACCACATATATATAACATATTACTAATACATAACAGACAACAAAATCTTACAAAATAATAGAATTATGAACCTAGGAGTGTGAAAATTGAATGACAATGGAAGATGATGCACACCCACGATACTTAGGTCTTCAAGAGCTACAAGAGACAATAAAATAAATAAGAGACCGTAAAATTAGCAAAAGAGCAATGCAAAAATCTACCAAAAACCTCATCAAAATGCAAAACAATTACCTAAATCATAAAAAAATATACAAAACAAAAAAAAATAGAAATAACGCGTTTTGAATTTACCCCGGAGAGAATTAGCGGTGTGACAGTGGCTGATAATGGTGAAGGAGGCGCAAGAGACTCACCGGAGCAGTGGCACGGAGCAGTGACAACGTTTGTCGCCAAGTGGTGGTTATGGTGGACCGTGGCGAAGTGGTGCGACGGAGGCGCGATGGAGGGCGTAACGGAGGGCACGACGGTGGCGGAATCTGGTTGCTTTTCGCGTGTTGTTCAATGGCGGAGCAATATCGGTGACGCTAGCTTCGTGGACGGAGGCACAATCGGTGATGGAAGGCAACAGAGGGCGCAATCGTGACGAAGGGCGACAGTGGCAGAGAGAGGACGTTGTGCTCGTGAGAGAGAAGATGAACAGTGATGGGTTCGCGAGATTTGGGACCCTAAATAAACGATATGGCCTCGGTTCTGTAAACACCCGAGGCATAAAGTGTTATAGGCCTCGGTCCTTTGCCACCCGAGGCCAAATCATCTACTGTCAATGGCAATTTTGTAATACTGGGGGACACTGACGGGTTATAGGCTTCGGTTGATGTATAACCGAAGCATAAAACGAGTTATAGGCCTCGGTCCTTTATCACCCGAGGCCAAATCATCTACTGTCAATGGCAATTTTGTAGACACTGACGGGTTATAGGCTTCGGTTGATGTATAACCGAAGCATAAAACGAGTTATATGCTTCGGTTGGGTAAGGACCCGAGGCAAAAAGGTTAGAAAATTTTCAAAAATGCCACCGCCTCCTTATAGGCTTCGGTCCCGCAGTAAAAACTAGAATCTGTACTAGTGCAAGTTTCAAATGTTGTGGGTTTTAAAGAAACCTCTTGATCTGAGGACAGATCCTCTTCAAGAGGGAAAAGATGGTGAATATCACCCCTAAAGGGCTCTTTAGCTTGGGCCAATGGCCTGACCCATTTACTTTATCTTTGTCTTAAATAAATACATGTCATTTTGAATATTTTATTTTCAGCTTAATAATTGGGACCCTTTTAAATGCAGCCCATATTTTCATACGACCATTTGCTAGCAGCCCAAATCACGTCAATTGTGCTGAGAACCCCAATTTAGAAGTTGCTGCCAACGTTTTCCATCGCGTGTTGAATTTAAGGATGTTTCTGCCAGCTGCCAATGTGTCATGCACACATGCGTTTTCAATGTTTGATGTCATTGGGCTTAGGCCCAATCTGCAACCATAAGCATTACGGGTCTAGCAAAGTCTCCGACCAAGTGTGAGATTGAGGGCCATTTGTGAACTAGGAAACCAACACTTTCATCACTTGTGATCACCTCTGCTAGGGTTTTGTCCAATCACGCTTTCTAGCCTTTAGCACCGTTAGGGTTCACCATGAAAGAAAGCTTTCTTCCCCCCTCCCACCTTCACACGTTCCTTCTCTTAATGCCAACTGCTAGGATTTGTGATATCACGAGTGTCAGCCCTAACACTTAGGGTTAACCTCACATCTTTGCCGTTAGGTTCTATTGTTAGACGGTGTTCCCCTTCCTTTCTCCTAACAAATCTTTCACAACTGTGTTCTTCTTACTATAAAAGACCAACCATCGATTGTCATCCTAGCTTGGATGAATGAGAGTGGTTTGTTTCCCCCTTTCGTCTTAGCTCAACCCAAAACCCTAATTAGGTTTTTAACCTCGTCAGGTTGTCTAAACTAGTGAGAAACGAGAGTTCCCCACTAGAACGAGAGAGATCCGAACGCTAATCGTAATTTTTGAGTCTTCTGTTGCATTTTCAAGTCATCACAAAGCAACACAACCACACGAATGCAATGCATGATCCTAAAGGCCAACACACTCAGTCATTTTGAGGATTGTTTCTAGTCTAGAATGAAGTCAACAAATCAAGAATGTCATGGATTTGGCCATCCAAATCATTGAAACTCTCATTATAAAAGGTGTGATGTGCATCTTGAGACACATTGAGTTCATGTAGTTGGTGCAACACCATCCTCTTAAACTATGAGTGCACAGGGCCCTGTCCTTTAGAGGGTTGTAGGGGATGATATCCATTGGTCCAGCAGTGGGCTCTTGCTCTTCCTTTTGATTTGCTCCACTTGGGCTAGCTTCATGGTTATTGCACCACCAACTACAACACCATCAATTCCATCAGCAGTCTACACGTTCCTCACCTTGATAAAGCCCATCTTGTGCAGATTGAGATAGGAAGTTTGGTTCAAAACCCTAGTTAACTCTTCCAATTCATCTTCTACATCAACACCAAAGTATTCTATAAATTTGGACACCAACACCACATAAAGTAGTGTAAAATCTGTGAATCTCTTGGCCTTAAGCACAAAGATCCAATCCACTTGCACATTTTGTTGAATGCAATACATGAGGATCAAATCTTCGTCATTCAATGTAGAATGGTTGCTTCCACGTGGAACTATTATTTTTGTGATTATCATAGCAAGAAGCCTTTCACCCATCTTGAGACCACCAACATGAAAATTATTGATCTCAGCACCAGCGTTTCTTAAGCATTGCCAATAGTATTACACTTTGTTGAACTCTTGCACAACACCAATTTCACCTTTCCTCACTTGAAGTCCTCTTGGCCTAAGTCCAGCAAGATCCTTCTAAGCCTTCTTGGATATCTCCATGTGGACTCCTTTCACACTAGACAACAACACATCATTCTTGAATTGCAAGTTGGTGAAAAACACCTTCACTAAGTCAGGGTAACTTTTCCTTGAAAGTTCAAGGAAGGTCTTCAAATTTTGATGCTTGAGTTGTTGGAGGACTGCAAACCCTTCAGTTCACAACCATGAGTACCTCGACAAGTTAGGAATGTTGATTTGCTTCTTAGTCATCTCATTGAGGAACACTTGAATGTTGTCCTTATTTCCTTCAAACCAAGCTTCAATTCTCCCATGGTGTTCTTGATTTGGAGAACTTGGAGTGAGAGGAGTGGAGTGTTCTTCATCTGATTGAGTGCTATGTTGTTGTCGACGAGGCATGATAACCGTGGGTGTGACTGTTTCTAAGAGATGTTTGATGCAAATGCAAGTTTTCATGTGTAGTATTTTTAATTGAACACGATGAATTGCATAATTAGTCGATTAAATGGTGCAAATTTATTTTCATTAATTTTATTTAGGTTACCAAAGCCATGTTAATGCATTAGATTGTAGTATCTCAATAAAGCATGATGTTTCCATTGAGTTTTTATGAATGGATCAATCAGTTCATATCATGTAAGGTGCATGCACATTGGAATCATAGATCACACATGCTTTATGTACAAAGATTCCATACATTATCAAATATAAGAAAGGGAAAACCAATGTTGTGACTGATGCACTTTCAAGAAGATATACTCTTCTAGTCACCTTAGGTTCTCAAATTCTTGGCTTTGATAATGTTTGTGAATTGTATCTTCAAGATCCATATTTTGCACCTATTTACAAGTCTTGTGAACATAAGTCCCAAGAAGGTTTCCATGTGAACAATGGGTATTTGTTTAAAGAATGAAGAATTTGTATTCCTCATGGTTCGCATAGAAAATTTCTTATACAAGAAATGCATGAAGGGGGACTTATGGGACATTTTGGGGTTGCTAAAACTTTAGCCATTCTTAAAGAAAAATTCTTTTGCCCCCACATGAGGAAAGAGGTTCAAAGACATTGCTCTAGTTGCATCACATGTTTACATGCCAAATCTACTGCAATGCCTTCTAGCCTTTACACTCCTTTGCCTATTTCTTCCACCCCTTGGGAGGACATAAGCATGGACTTTGTCCCAAGACTTCTAAGAACTTTTAGAGAGGTGTTGATTCTATTTTTGTGGTAGTGGATCGCTTTTCCAAAATGGCACATTTTATACCATGCCGCAAAGTAAATGATGCTAGCAATATTGCAAACTTGTTTTTCAAAGAAGTGGTTTGTCTTCATGGTCTACCTAAAACCATTGTGTTTGATAGAGATACTAAGTTCCTTAGCCACTTTCAAAGGACTTTGTGGTCAAGGCTAGGAACCAAGCTATCTTTTTCTACTACTTGTCACCCATAAACTGATGGGCAAATTGAAGTAGTCAATAGATCTCTATCCACTTTGTTGAGGATCGTCCTTAAAGGCAACCATAAATCTTGGGATGAGTATCTTCCTCACATTGAATTTCCATACAATCGTGTGGTCCATAGCATCACCAAGCTCTCTCATCTTGATGTTGTTTATGGTTTCAATCCTATCACAGCTCTAGATTTGATACCATTCCCTACCTCTTTTGATTTCATCCATAAAGAAGAGGTATCTAAATCTAAGTTCATAAAGGATTTACATGAAAAGGGGCAAAACCAAATTCAAGCTCAAACTGAAAAAGTTCCAAATATCACAACAAAGGCAAGAGAGCTAGGAGTTCTAATGAGGGTGACTTAGTTTTGTTACATTTAAGAAAGGAAAGGTTTCCACACTTGAGAAAATCCAAACTTAGTCCCTGTGGTGATGGTCCATTTCAAATAATTAAAAAGATCAATGATAATGTTTATAAATTGGACCTTCTTGCTGATTATGGTGTTCACTCCACATTCAATATATCTGACTTGATTCCTTTTGTAGGTTCAGTGGATGAACATCAAGATTTGAGGACAAATCCTTTCCAAGGGGGAGGAGATGATGAGTCCATCCTAGGCTCACATGCACTTCAAGGCCCAAGCCCAATCAAAGGCCCAATAACAAGAAGCATGTTAAGAAAGATTCAAATGGGTTTATCTCAAGATGACCAAAATTCTCATGGGCTTTGAATGTTATTCTCATGGGCCAAGGAAGATGTTAAAATATGAGAGGATGCATGTTGGAGCATTAGAGTAGACTTTATTTTTAGGCCACATGTTAGGCCAGGCTTTATAGAATAAAAAGCCAAAGTACATTGTTGATTAGCTTTCAACACTAGTGCAAAATAAACTTTTTACAGTGCCCAATATGCATCGGTTTATGCGCAAATGAGGCATATGAAGATGCGAGTGGCACTTTTGTAATTTTTTTGAACTTTTATGCCTCGGTTGTACATAGAACCGAGGCATAAACCCCCCCAAAATTTTTATTTTTCCCGCTGCTTTGATATTTTTAAACTGGTGGCAGACTTTTATGCCTCGGGTCAAATCTAACCGAGGTAGATAGATGTTTATGCCTCGGGTCTCCTATAACCGAGACAGATAAATGTTTATGCCTCGGGTCTCTTATAACCAAGGCATATTTGATTGCTTTCCGAGTTGAATATGCCTCGGGCACATAACCGAGGCAGATAGATGTTTATGCCTCGGCTTAAAATCAACCGAGGCAATAAGTCTTCTTAGGGTTAAAAAGAAATCGCGCCACTGTTCGTCTTCTTCGCGTGAGCAGCAGCAATTTTTCTCTGTTCCATTTCCAAATGCAAGTTTCATTGAAGAAACAAGTTTCGCGTCCCTTCCTCTTCACCTTCTCGCATCTTCCTCCTCAGTTTCTCGTCCAACTCCTTGATACTTGCGAGCAACTTCACCATCTCGCTCTCGTAGTGCCCCAATTTCGAAAATGTAGCATTTCGCTTCTCTTTGGCGTTTCTCAGAGCGAACACCTTGGACTGCACCAACTCCACGAGGTTCTTATGCAGCGCCATGTTCTCATCGACCTCACGCTGAAGCTGGTCGATGCAGCGCCGTTTCGATGCCGCGTCGGATTTAAATTAAGGATAGAGCTGGGAGCAGAAGACGTACTCGATCTGCGCGATGCGGTCCTTGGCGTCTTGAATTGAAGCGACAAGGACGGTGTTGACACCACCGATGTGGTTTACGGCGTCGGCTTCAGTGAGAGGAAACCCTAACTTCGAAGAAGGAGGGTGGGTCAAAAAGTTTTTTTTTTAAATTCTTGATACCCATTAGGCCTCGGTTCCCTCCAGAACCGAGGCAGTAACCCTTGCATATGCCTTGATTATGAACCGAGGCATAAACAGATCCTCTTTTACCTCGTCAGTATATGCTTTGGGTGTAAAACCGAAGCCAAAAGGTCAAAATAATCGTGGTCAAATCCCTCCCCTGCACTAGTGCAACTTAGGCTAATTCAAGCCCAATTGAAAGGCTTGGCCGAGAATGGCTTGAAGAAGACTGAAAGCACACACTTTCCTCATGGTGCAAGGCATGGAGAGAATGACTTGCCACTTTGCACATGATCTTTCACTCCATTGCATCACACAGATCTTAGGAAAGCTTTCTCTCCAAGCCAAGTTTTTCATTTCATTTCATGTTGCATTTGTATTTCATCTTGGCCGACCATCCTACTATAAATGGGGCCTTCCACCACTTGTTTTGGGTTACTCTTTGCTTGGTAATAGAATTGATGTTGAGATCACTCCACATTATTGCCATAAGAGTCATTGTTAGACTAAGCTTCTACCTTAGCTCCTCTAGCCTCCTTCCCTAGGACAATTCTCTTTCCTATAACTTCATCTCCACCACACTATACCATAACTAGAAGAACCTTCAAACTTGTCTCCATATCCTTCATTCTCATGCATCTATGGAGCTTTCTCCTTCCAAAGTGACGCTTGGAACTTCATCATATCAACCCGGCCAGGATGGCTTCATATTCTTCAATATTTTGTCTTTGTCTAAGTTAAAGGAGGTTCGCCAACATACTGGTTTGTCAGATTTTCTTGCCTACGTACTTGTCATCCATGGATGTGCTTAGTTGATTATGTGTATCTTCCATTTAACTGATGGTAGCAGGTACTTGATAGATTTTATCATTATATAAGTGACCTTGTATGCGTGATGTAGTTAACGGGTGGGCGCCTTATCATTTGTTATGTCGCTATGTTTTTGACTATGGTGTCTGCAATATGTTGGGTTTAGTGACCATTTAGGTTAGCAAGGCCATTTGTGTTAGCAAACATTTGAGTGCAACAAACATATAAACATAATTGAAACCCAATATGATCCTAAAATTCTGAGTTTAAAGCCTAAACAACATATACCCCCAACTTTCATCATATTCATATAGATGCATACTGAATCTCTCATACAACATCAAAAGGAATTAATCAAACTCAAATTCATATCGGTTTGAGCACAAAAATCATGGCTCACAACATCAAAATTATGCAGTTCATACAATAACATAGAGAATTCAGGTTCAGCCCCCTTAACCTGGAATTTCCTTGCTTAACTTTGAAATTGGAAAGTTCCTTTGGTCACCAATGGCTTGCCTTATCACCACTTTAATTACCCTCTTCTAATTCATTCTCAACTCACTGTTTTACCTTGGATTTGTGTACCTCATAGAGCTCTCTGAAAACTAGCCTCCAAAACCCCTCTTTTCTCTCCAAATTTGTCTTATAAAGGGTCTTAATGTGGGTAAATGGCATAAAAACGAAATTGGTCTAAGGTGGGTGGTAATTGCCATTCATTGGGTCATTATGAACTATTTTTCAACCCCCTGCCTGCTCCTAAGGCTACTAGGGTTTTCATGTCCCTTCACCTTCATGCCAAAGAAATTTTGGCAAAAAGAAAGCTTACTATGGTTCTACCGAGGTTTGAACCCATGACCATCCCCATGCCAAATCAATGCACAACCACTCGAGCAATTCATGTTTCATGACAATTCCTATAAATATAAGGTTTCATTATCACCCCACATGATCAATCATATTATTAAAATAATAATAAATCAAACAACACATAATTGGCATGCATAGGACTCGAACCCAAATCCTCTCACACAATTAAGTACTCTCAAACACTTGGGCTAGTACTTTTCCACGTCACGCAAGTTAGAATTTAATGCCATAAAAGCTCTCACTACCCGCATTTATTAATTAATTACTTATTTAATTAATTAAATTCCACAGGTCTTACACAGAAGCTATTTCAGGGTTCTCAATGTATCTTGCTTCATCAATTCAACTCGAGGATGTTGGTTGTGTCAAATCAAGGGAAGATTGTTAGCACAAGTGACCTTGGTGCATGGATTTAATGAAGCAAGTGCATGAGATCGTATGAGGTTGATGAAAATGCATTGATTATTAAGACAAAGATATGCTAAATCTGGAATTGATGTAAAGATCATGAAGCTTGCTGTTTGTATTGTATTCATAGACTATATCACATAGGGTAGATGTCATTTTGTCTTAGGTTTGCCCTTTTTTATTTGTTAAAAAGGTTTTTAATAAATTAAAAGGCTTGTTGCATATATTTTTGTATGAATGTATTCAATCAGGTGAATTGTTATTCAATCGACTGATTTCACTAAAGTCAAATGAAATCAACATATTGTACGGACAAATCAACCTGTTGAATTAACTTATGACCAAGCTATATAAGCTGGTTTTCAAAGAGATGAGGTATGAATTGAAAATTTTGAGTGCAAAAAACAATCATACGTAGTTGGAAAACTCTCTCTCTCTAAATCACGTAGTTGTAGTTGTCGATTGAAGATCTCGACTGATCTTGGAATCATTTTGGCTTGGTTGAAGCTTAAAGAACACGTGTTTGGTTGGTTAGGGAGAGCCTCCATTAGGTTTTGTTCTTCTTGTGCTTTTGTATTGCTCATGGTGTCATTCCAAGTCTGTAAGTGGGATTCTTATAGTCTTGGGGATAAGATTCATGTGGAATACAAGAATCTTGGTGTTTTTGCTTTGATCAAAAGTGTAATCTTGGAGGCATTAGTGCATGATCAGGCTCAAGTTGTCCTAATAAATTGGATGTAGCTTAGTTATCGAGGGAACCAATATAAAATTGTTTGTGTGATCTTCTTTTCCCTATCTTGTGCATTATCCAAATCTCAAGAAAACCAACCAAATCAATCTTTATTAAGTGTGCATGTGTGTTTGCATTATTTGGTAACATAAATAAGTTGGATATATTGATTGGACCATATCTTGGTTGAGTGAGTTTCGTGCATTTCACATTTCTACATAATTTCCCATAATATTAGCCGATTGATTTCATATTTTAATATGTTTATTCATATTGTATGAACAAATTAATTTGTTGTTTTTGGTTTTAACTGGTTGAAAGTGTATTGTTCTGCGATACTTGCATTCTAATTACGTGGTAAATTTGATTTAACGAAAAGGAGTTTTTAGTTTTCAAAAACTCAGCTAAACTAACCATTTCAATACTCACAAGAATCATTTTCATGAAGGAAATCATGGATTTTTTTTTTCATAATGGATTTTTTCTTTCCTATGTGTATGATGAAATCTTGTCATGATTTTACTGTGGTCCCCATATTTTTATTTCTTTTTTCTTTTTTTTTATTTTAATAAAATTTTTACCACTAGTGCCTAGCATGAGCTTATTAGAGAGAGTAAAAGAAAATTTGTATAATCTAATACAGAGGCAGACCTTTGTTATGACAAGGGGGAGCCACGACTTCCCCAACGTTTTTTCTTTTTTTTTCTATATATATTTTAAGAAAATATTTTTATATTATTATATTATTTATACAAATTTAGTTTAAAAAACTTTTTTAAAATTTAAAAATCAAGTTTTGCCTTTTAGTTGTAATCTTTTTTTACTTATTTATTTGGTTTCTCTCTCTTTCGTACCTCCATCTCCTATTTTCCTCCTCTTTCTATCTCAATTTTCATCATTAATCTCTTATTATTTTCAAAAGCAAATTGCACCACGACAAGATTGAGGAGTTACAAAATATTTTGGACTAAATAACTTTTTCTTTTGAGTAAGTTCATTTTTTATCCTTTTTTTTCGAAGCAATATGTTTTATTCTTGTACGTGGCTATCCCATGCTGTAGGCATATATCTATTTGTTAGAGATTATTAAATCATGGTTTAATTGTTTATCAAACTCTTTTTTATGTAAATAAAGTTATTTTAGGCTTTGAAGTTAGGTAAGGGAAGAACAATATTAAGAATATATTTTAAAGTAAAGGAAGCTAATCATTTAGAAGTTGTTAATTTTCTTAAAATATTGATTCTTGATTTTGATATTTAATTTGGGGTATTCGTAATTTTATCTTTTCCTACATAAGACGGAGGCTGAATTTTTAGTAAGCACTATAATCATCTATATGGATATTGCAACAAGTTTTAATTCTGATTAAATTATTGAAAATTAAGTTATTGAAAAAGCGTAGAGGAGCACTCTCACTAGAGGCACCTTTTGCTTTTTTTAATATATTATTGTTGATGATAAAATTTATGTTACACTTTCACATATATATTATTGTCATATGTTTTGAATTATATTATCACGTGTGCTTGTTTTGAAAAAAAAAAATGATGTTAGGAAATGAAAACTTTTTTTAATTAGAAAAAATAATTTATATATAAAAAAAATTGACCCTAAAATTTTTGTCCATTCCGTCACTGATTGGAATGTAAGAAAAAATGCTTGGTAAATCAAAAGAATTTACTATATCACATGAGTGAGTAAATACATTTCTATTCTTTATCTTTATTGTGCATGAATAAACATGCAAAAAGAAAGATATTTTATATTATGTTTTAATTATTGACAAATGTTAAAATTTAAATTTTGGGGGATGAATTAAATTTTAGGAACTTACATAGGACGTGTGGGTGTGCGCAAAAACTATCGTTTACAATTATTCTATATAAATAGGTTAGTCACTGCACAAACACACTGAAATATGAAAAAAAGGTGACACGCTTATGAGCAAGCAAAATTTGTGAATCCAAAATGTATGCAACAAATGTTTTGTTCATATGGCCCAAATTATTCAACCTAGACCTTTTACTATCACACCCTAGACCTTTTACTTTCACACGCACTTTTCTCCCACTAATGCACAATGTATCCTTTGGGAATCGAGCAAATCAAATTTCAAATTGATAACATTTCGTGTGTGGTTTCAAAACAACAAATCAAACAATTGGTAATGATAAAATATTCAATTGTGATAACTTTTGTAGATAGAAAGAATAAAGTATGACAAAAAATGAATTAATCATGTTTTAATCATATATTAATGCTCTTTAATCATATTTTTTTAGTTTTTTTTAATTTAAATTAAAATATAACAAGTATAGATATCAACATGTACAAATACTATGATACGATATTTGTCCAATTAACATACAATATAAAAAAAAAATACTCATATCCGTTATCTGCTGATAACCATTTACAATATTTATTTTTTATCCATTACTGATTTTATCTGCAAATTTCCACATATACAAATTTTTATGACATCCTTAATTATTCCTTACTGTTTCATGATTCCAGGAAGGAAGAATGGGGGAAAGAATATACTGCAACTTGTATTGATAAAATAAAGGAATATATTATGTTCTTGCTCTTTACTTTTGAGGGAGAAGCTGCAAATATATTAAATTATGAGAATGTGCAATTGCTTTGTCCTTCGATGCGTATATAGGTACCCCAAAAGTAGCACAGGAGCAGAATTTGGAGGAATTCTTGAAATGACAACATGTTAAAGGCTCTTATCCCTATATATTAGAACCAAAAGAATGTTTTTGTGTTTTTTTTTTTTTTTTAAAACAGTGTGTCCTTATACTTCAGCATGCATAAGCTTATGCAATCCGCTGAAGGTTATATGCCACCATATCCTCAAGGGCTAAACGATACACACTCTGAGGAAGGCATTGGAGACTTTGAATTGCAAGATCAGCTTTCTCTTTGGCCAACTCTTGAGCCCTTTCAATGCTCCCACAACTCTTAACCAAATTGATGGCCTCATCAAGGGAACCATCCTCACTGAATTCAGACTCAATGATATCCCTCAATTTTGGTTCTTTCTCCAGTGCAAATATTACTGGTGCAGTAAGGTTGCCCTTGGCAAGGTCACTGCCAGAAGGCTTTCCCAGTTGCTCTGCTGATTGAGTGAAATCCAAAATGTCATCCACAATTTGGAAGGACAGACCCAGATTCCTTCCATATTCATACATTTTCTCAGTGATGCCGCTGTCGGCACCGCTGAAGATCGCAGCTCCCTTGGTGCTGGCCGCAATCAAGGATGCTGTCTTGTAATAGCTCTTAATTAGATACTCTTCAAGTTCAACATCACAATCAAACAAACTTGAGGCCTGCTTTATTTCCCCACTTGCAAAATCTTTGATCACCTGAAAAAGCACCAAATAGTTATGCAAAAGAACTATATAAAATGGAATTATGCATCTCTTACACCCTTCATAGTAACTGCCTCCTGGGTGCATCAATCACTTGTTTGGAATAGGGTGCCTAAAACAGGCATGGTGATGGAACTCACCTGGCTGATTAGTTTAATGACTTCAATATTTTCAAGGTTGGCTAGATACCATGATGACTGTGCAAACATGAAGTCTCCAGCCAGCACTGCAACTCTTGTTCCAAAAATTTGATGGATAGTTTTCTTCCCTGTTGGTACATAACAAAATGAATTTATTAAAACAGGAACTAGAATGTTCATGTTCTACTGAAGCAAGATATTTACAGATATATCTGACATGTGTATATTTGAGAACACAATTTTTTCAGTTTTCACTTGAATTCCCTTAAAATCATTAGAAACAGTTCCATGAGCATGTAATGAGAAATATACTCTTAGCTTCCAATTATATGCTATAGAATGGCACTAACAGCCTACCAAAATGGTATATTTTACCAAAACATGCATTGTTATTTTTGTCTGCTGTCATTGCTTAAAGAGATGAACTCCATGCAACCAATAATAAGAAGCACAGATGACACTTTTTTATTCTTTATTATGTGTAAAACTGGGTTGAAAGAAATCCATGTAACTGACGTCACCTAGAGGAATAAGACTTTGATGTTGTTGTATTAACAACATAAGTCCCATAAGTCCTTTCCAAGACATCACAAAAATTGAAGAGGCTTCTAAGCGTACACTTTTTCCTATTTCAGTGCCAAAATTTAATGTAGCTCTCCCTAATTTTCTTTCTTTTCTCCTCTTTGTAGAGATATTTTTCTTACACAAAGTGTGTGCATGCTCTTATTTTACAGAAAATCATTACTAATCAAAAACGTTCTGAACCAGATCAAAGACTATGATGGAACACATTTCAAACATCATGCAAGCCCGATAACCCCTGCTTTTCCACAAACATAACATGTAAAGGAAACATTTTATCAAATAAATTGTAACATGGTTATCCCAGCTTAAAAAAAGCTAAAAAGAAAATGGTGTGAGCAGAATTGCTTCATAGCATACATCTTACCAAATAAGACATAATTGAAAATCTAAAGCTAAGTCAGGAAAATTAAAAAGGGTCACAAGCCTACCTCTTCGAAGGTCACTCTCATCTAGTACATCATCATGTATCAAACTTGCAGTATGAATCATTTCAATGATCTCCGCTAAACGTCGATGCTTTACAGTAAGCTCCCTGCAATCAACCATTTCAATATGAAATTTTCAGAGAATTTTTAGGTACGACAAAGAACTTGTGCATATGCCTCTGTGTGTACGTGCGGACTTGTGTGTGTTTGAGAGAGAGAGAATTCTGTGCTTACTTCAAGCCAAGCAACTCTGCAGTTGCCCTTGCCACCAAGAACACCAGAGCTGGTCTCATCCTCTTCCCACCAGCACTAAAAATCTGCTCAGCTGCAGACATTAAAACTGGATTTTCTGCTCCTACAATCTATCAAAGCATCTTTATCATATATATTAAAACTGAGGTAACAAAAATCCAATGATCACATTTGCAAAGCAAAAGAAGCTAATTGAAAGAAGGTTCAGCAGGCAATAAGAAAGATAAGGACTTTGCACAAATTGAATGGATAAACATTCTTACAAAACAAAAAAGATCTAACAAGGGAGTAGTAACTTATGTTACAATACAATCAATTCAGAATGGTTTTAAAAAAATTATCCAATCTCAATAAATAAGTAAATAAAACTGAATATCATTAATCCCAAAACCTTGCAATTTGTAAATTGGTATCAAGATGCAAAGAAACATGTAAATATCAAACAAAGCCGAAATAATGAATTTAATAAAGGTTAACAATAACAAAATCCAAGAACAAGTAAAGAACTTCATTGAAGCGCCTATTCTCCATGTTGCCTTCCTTTGAAAATTCTACACATTTCTGGTCTGCTGAAGGCACTCTCACTCACAATATATAGAACAACACAAGACTTTATGAGACGGGACAGAAACAGTCACACATAGTTCATAATAAATAAAACACCAGAAAGCACTCATCCCAAAAGCATTACTTACCGACTGCAGATTTTTATTGAGAGTTAACAAATCATCAGCAACCGCCTCAAAGAACCTAGCTGCAGAAATTGGGGTTTCTGAATAACCCTTCAAGTTCAATCCTTTGTTAAGGCCTTCAATTGCTTGAGTCCCCCCTATTCAAAAACCAAAAGATTCAATCTCTAGTTCCACGGCTGTAACCAACAACTACTTTTTTTTTTCATTCATACAGTACATGCCCTTAAAGTAACCCGAATCACTTCCATTGTCTTACGAGAAAACAATATAAATTGTACACAATCATTCAATTACAGTTATCACAAATGACGACAACCTCAAAATCCATACCAGGGATGGTTTCTGATTGATTGAGAGTGTACGATTTTTTACTCAAACAACAATGCATGAAATCAAAATCAAATCTTGTACCATTCACGGTAGGTTCTGCAGTCTTCATAGAAGAAACCCGACACTGAGTGTTCCTCCTCGTACAACAGAACAACCTACATGTTCCATGGCCTTTACCACACCCTTTAGAACTAACCCTGGCGTAGTTCCTGACTGTGTACCTATCAAAAGAAGCATTGGAAGAGCATCCACATGAGACCAAATTTTTTCCAGCAAAATCAATGGTTTTGCCTGTGACAGACATCATTCTGACTTCTGAGCAAGGCCCAGAAGCGAAAGAAGACAGTGGCGTGGCGGTCGCAATTCAAAAGACCCAGATGGAAAAGGAGGCGAAATTGACGTTATGTAGAGAGGCAGTAGCGAGGTGCAGCCATTGGAGGTAGAAAAGGAGAAGAAGAATGAAAAGGAGAAAAAGGGTGTTTGAGAGTCACAAGTTTTTTGAAGAGAAAAGAAGGAACACGAGTATTAGAGTTGAGTGAGTGGATCCTAAGAACCCACATGGGACTTCGTCTCTTATCAGTTGGAGAGAGAAAGCTGAGAGTGAAATCTGTGACTCATGCTTCTTCATTAGGACATCAAATTGTATTGTGTGAACTCTAAACATGGGTGAAATGGTCAAATTGCCTCTCTCTAGTGTATGTTACTCTCACACCCATCATTTTAGTAAAAACCCAAAATTATTTAAGAAGAGTTTGGGAACTTGTATATATTTTTTTTATTAAACTAAATATTGGTTTAAATTTATATGACTTGTTAAATAATTTTCTCTTGGACAATTCTCTCAAAGAATTTTTATTGGAAAAGAAAAAGAGTGTTCCTAAACTAGATGTAATTGATATATGTTACAAAATTCTTACATGAGAAATTTTATAAATATTTTATTAGTCTAATTAAATGAATTTCTTTATTTTTTTTCTAGAAAAAAAAGTTTTATGAATTCTTTTTATAAGTAAAATAAAGTTTTAGCCAAACTTCATGAAAATATTCACAATGTATAAACTTACAGATGCTTATGAAAAAATCCATTAAAAACATTTTTAATATATAAGTTAGATATAAGGACAAATTAATTTAATTTTTCCTTTTCTTTTCATGAATATTTACAAACAAACGTGTGTAAACATACGTCTTATATCTAATGTTTACAAACTAGTTATTAAAAAGTATAATTAAGATAAAAAAAATTAAATATCAAAAGGCTAAAAAATATAAATAATTACCACAAAAACCAATAAAATTCTATTATGCAAGCAAAGTGTACATTTCTTTAAAATACATTTCTTTAAAATAAATCATGAAATAGACAAATATTTTATGATAATTACTTATTTAAAATTAGAAGTATAAACACTTAGTAAAAATGTATATAAAAATAGAATAATATGGTTACAATGGTTATATATAATAATGTACCATTAGGTGATATATAAAGAACTTTTTTGTACATAAAAACCATATGCATTAGAAATAATATAATTTGAGATAAAGATCAATATAAGTAGTAAAGTTATTAGTTCAAATATTTAAGATTATTGTATCTTTAGGACTCAAATTTGATATTGTTAGTTAAAACAGAATAATTTTATATTAATTATTCAAATTAAGTTTATCTAACTTTCATAATTTAGGACTGGAATTTAAGTACAGTATAAAAACATAACAAAAGATATTGTATAAAAAAATTTATAGTTTATTCTAATTGAGTTTTATAAATTTTAAACTTATTTTCCACCATTCAAAAATTCATATACCGAGTTATATTTTTTTTTCTAATAATTTTATTAACTATTAATTATAAATAATGATTAATAAATTGTGGTAAGAATAACAATCAATAAATAAAAAGTTGAAAGATTTTGTAGAAAAGTATAACATGGTTAAGAATCTTCAACTCCAATTTTTAGTAAAAAATTTATTTATTGATTTTAAACTATATTATCCCAAAACACTGTCAAATATCAATTAATTTTATTATTTAATATCATTATTATTGTTATTATTTAATTAATGTTAAGTCTTGTCCAAATATGTTTAGATTTGTTTAAACAGAAACTTACTCTATTTTTTGGAAAGTTTCAGGAAAACACGCCTCTAAGATTAATTACTACCCTATAAAATTTATTGTCGGATGTGTTGAAACAAGAGCCAGAGAAAAACTTGAACATTTATGAGAATTAAAGCAGCCATGAAAAAATCACAGAATTTGAGTTTCCAGGATAGGGCCACGTTGCCATATTTCGCTTAAAGGTGATATTTTCGAAGAAAATACGATGTCTAAATGTTAGTGTGTGGTAACGAATATTACAACCAATCACATGGGATTCTATGGCAACATTCGAACGATTGTTGTTCGTTTGTGCCAAACCAATCTCACTTTGCAACAGCAACTACATTATTTGTCAATACTCTAAAACCGAATTCGACAAAAGTCCTTCTGGAATTGCAGTAACATTTATAACCATCTCAATCTCAAACCCACTAAAAAAGAGGGAAGGAAATATGGCTTGTTTATATCTTATTTGTTTTTTAAATAAATAAATAAATTGATTAAAATATTCCAAAATTAATAAATTATTTTATTATCACATCATCACATGAATTATATCATAAAAAATATATCAAAATATTCTTAATAATTGCTTCTATGTTAAAGAAAAATAACTTTTAAATTTTAAATATGATCAAATTATTGTTAATCTATTTTAGTTTTCTATTAATTATGTTTTTCTTACTCTTATCTTATTATACCTTCTTTTACCATTCATGTTTTCAAAATTGAAACAAAGTCTCAAAAAGTGGACAATTATCACACAATAAAAAACACAATATCATGTCTCTACTATCATCTCCATCGAAAAAATTCATCTTTATCTCCATATTCAAACCTAACATGTATTCATACTCATACCCGCTTTGTTATTGTTTTAATATTAATTAATTAATTTTTATAAAATAATAAAAATTGCAGCAAGGAAAATATAATATTATCAAATATTCAATATTAAGAGGATGTTTGTTTCTTCAATATCAAATATTTATAAAAAAAAATATATTATAATTGTAGACGTTTCAAAATAGAATACCAAATAAAATTTTATGAGAACCAAAATATCTATTAAATTTGCAAACATTATTGAATTGTAATTGATAATTTTTTTTTAAATATAAAAGGAAAACAAATATTCAGATTAAAATATATGTTAAATGTATGTTTACTTCAAATTTTTAAATTCTAATGAATTTCTTTTTTATACACTAATAAAAGTTATAATAAATCACTTGATCCAAATAATGCAAAGAATAAATATTAAACTAATAATAATAAAATTTTAGCATACATATTCTATCTTTTGAATTTCAATATATGTTGGATGTCGATAAAAAGAAATTAATGGCAGTTACATTAAAATTCTATATTATTGTAAATCAAATTTATTTATACAATTATAGTGACAAAATCACAGTATGATAATGAGTTAAAAAATAAAATATAATTATATAAAATATATCAGAATAATATTTTACATTATAAAAATAAAAAACAAATAAAACTATTAAAAAATTATCAAATGTGTGTCTTAGGAACAATTTGAGAGACCATTGAATGAAATCACACAAAAGAAAACAAAGATATAATTAAGGGTATGATAAAATGAAAAATACTTTAGAGATCTAAGAAACTTTTCAAATATCAACATAGTTCTTCAAATGACAAACAAATAATAATAATAATAGAGTAAAAAAGATAATTTTTTTATATTACGTAGTAAATTAAAGGTTTATGCTATTGAACACTTAAATTGAGAGTGTCATACATTAAATGAGGGCAAAAATATGAACTCATCAATGGTGAAACAAAAAATGTTTATGTAAAGATATGACCACAAAGATCACAAGAGTTTGCTCACTGAGGAGTATTAGTGTGTAACAATGTATACAAATATTTGCACTCTCTTCTAATTTTCTATATAAACACAACAGTGTTCTTTCACAAAGCTTTTAAGGTTGCAAAAAGATTTTGACAACATTTTAACACTTTGCAATGTCTCTTATCTTCTTTTTCAAAGGATAACTTCATATAAAGCTTGGAAGAACGAGTTATTGCAAATCTCTTTCTAATTATTGACAACTTCTAAACTTAAATTTCTTCATCTTCTTTATCTAGGGAGCATAGATGTACGGGTGCTTTAAATGTGCTCCATGCAATATTGAATGTCAAACTCCTCTTCAAGCAACATCTAGATAGCTGGCAATACTTATGTTAGATAGATTTTTACTCAACACAAACAAAAAGAAGATATCGTAGAGGGTATATAACTAGATCAAAGTTCACATTTCCTTGTATCTGGATGGTTGTTGAACCAAAGAATTTTTTATTAGGTATAATGTAAACTTTTTTTGTGTGCATGTATTGTCTAATGAATGTTTTATTTATAAGATGAAGAGAAAACTACAAGTTATTGTATCTTCTATAAGATGAAACACATGTGTCTTTGTTAAGGAAAATTCCAACACCTATAATTCTGATGAAGTATTAAAAGAAACAAAGCATAAAACATGGTTGTAGCTTTTCTAAAAGATGTAAGACAATAGATCATGAAATATAAGAGTGTTTCATTTGTCAAACAATATAGCATTAAGCAATCTAGTCCTTATGTTTGATAAGCATTTACATGATTAGACAATACCCAATAGTCTTAAGTTGACATCATAGAATATCTATATGTTTATTTTATGTTATAGGGAATGTTCGTTCCTTGTGAATGACCAAAAGGATTCCCTTTTAAGCTGTTATTGTAAAACCCGAGAAGTTTAAATAATTAAATAAATAATTATTTAATAAATGCGGGTGGTAAAAGCCTTTATGACATTAAATGCGAATTGTTATGACGTGAAAAAGTATTAGTTCAAGTGGTTGAGAGTACTTAGGCATGTTGAAAGTACTTGGGTTTGAGTCCTATGTATGCCAATTGTATGATATTTTAATATGTGTATTATTTTAATGATATGTTTGAATGTGATTAGTGATAATGTAATCCTAAAATTATAAGAATTATCATGAAACATGTATTGGTTGAATTGGCTGTGCATTGGCTTTGTAATTGAGTGGTTGTGTGTTTGAACCTTGCTAAGAACGAATTAAACATTCTTTTTGCCAAATTTTCTTTTGGTATGAATAAGAAGGGTCAAATTTTTCCGCCATTTTTACCTTACGTACTCAATAAATCCAATAATCACAAATCCTAATTAAACCAATCCTTAAGCACATAAATTCTATTAAATCCCCAAATTTAAACACTAAATGAGGGCAAAAATTTGAACTCATTACACACCCACACTTATCCTTTTGTACTCCTGGGCAAAATTGAACAATTTCAAAACTTTATTCTGAGGTATTTTATTCCATATCTTCACTGGATGAAAGGAATGAATACAAATGGAAACAAATCAATCTTCTAGAAATCATGTTGTCATGCACATACAAATGGAAAGAGTCTATTTTTCACACATGAGTTAATCTTTGGAGTTTACAAGATAATCAAATATGAAAGAGAAACACTCAAGTTAAATGTATATCTTCTCACCAAAATTCGCTCAAGTGTTTTGGCTTGTGTTTTCACTCAAAATACTCATGCAAGTAAACACTCTCAATGCTTAACAAGACTCTAATATTTACAGCTTTCAGAAAATATGCATTCAAAGATCATGAGGACTTTTCATAGGTTATAAAGGTAGGAAATTTTTTTTTTTAAGAATTTTTTGTGTTTTTGAAATAGTAAGGTAGAAAGAATTATGGAGCATAGTTTCAAAAACAATCCCTTTTGTCTTTTTTTCTCTTTTATCCTTTGTTACTCTTTTTCTGAAAGTAATCATTTATTTCAACACTCTTTCATCAACAATTTTTTTCCCTTTTGCCATTTTTTAATTTTGTGGGTGAAATACTCACCCCCACACTTTATTTATCAACCAATCTTAACATAATCCATTAGCTCCTTCTTTCTTCCTAAGGTAAGGAAAAACATGGTCTTTTTCTTTTTAAGGTTTAGTAATATGCTCGAAATAAGAAAAAGAGGTTTAAAGTTCAAAGGGTCTACCAATGGATCAATGCCATGGTTAGCTTATTTGGCCAAGTAACTAAAAACAAGAAATGCCTCAGTCATATCAAACCATGCATATTCACCTAAGATGCAAAACAAAAGAATCAAGCTAAACATTTGAGTATAAACAAAACATGAGCAAGTCACACAAGAAAAATAAGAATGACACATGGTAGTCCATCAATAAAGCTTAAAACTCACAAGGTCAAAACTCTTTCACAAAAGATTTATTCCAGAAACTCTAAAATCAACTCAATTAGTAAATCACAGAAACAATTCACTCATAGCACATGACTCTTATTTTCCTAGAATTATGACCATTCCCATTAGTGAATCAAATCCCAAAATCCAATGTCAATATGTTTTATTGAAAGTAGAGAAATTTTTTATTTAACAGAAAACAAAATTAGAAAAGAAAAAACAAAACAAACAGCAAACAAAATTAGAAAAGGGGGAACAAAATAAATTGGAAGGAGCAACCATAAGGTTTGGAAAACCATCAAGTTAATGAGGACTAATAGTTAATAAACCTTACAATAATGATTTTCGTTTTCTTAATTAAAGTAATTAAAATAGAAATGAAGAAGAGAGAAGAAGAGGAAAACAAAGAATAGGAGAATTTTGGTGGTTCTTATAGGCAAAGGGAAGAAGGTGTGGGAAGGAAGAGCAAGCATTTCGAATTGAGCAAGAATTGTCCAAGTAAGGGGAGTTGTTTATAATTGTTTTGATTCATGTATGATGTACTGTGACTTGTATGAACTGAATTGCATGAACCCCATCTCTAATTACGTTGTTTCTAGCAAATTTTGGGTTTTTGCCCAGAAACCGCTTGGCAGGCATGAATGTGCCGCCACGCGGCACATCAGTTTTTGCCCAGCTTTCTGGGTTCTGCTATGAACCGCCTGACAGCGATGAACTTCCGCTAAGCGGCCCTATGTTGTTTTGGGTTCGAATTGTTGTGTTCTGTGCGGAAGTCATTGTGACTTCTGAAAAATTGGTTGTATAAATCATATTGGATGATTTACTATCATGATATTAATAATATTTGTGCATGTGTTGACTCTTTGGGAAAATCGTGAGTGATAAAGCATGAAAACACTTTAGCATTGTGGGAAGAAATGTGTGTGATTCGATTTCTAGAGAATTAGGGCAGACAAATAGTAATAATTGAATTGGACAGGAAGTTCAATTAAGAATATGTGAATTGTGGTATTTCTAGTATAGTAGAGATTGGATGAGTTCAGGATAGGGAATGAGTCACTCACAGAAGCAGAGAAAGGGAGGTTTTTGCTAGGAGTTGATACACCGCCTGGCGGTGTTAGGCGACGATGAGGAGTAGGTGCAGTTTTGCGATTTTGAGTGCTTGGCAACGATGGAAGAAAACCATCGACGTGGATGTTAAAATGATATTAGGTGATGAAATGGGAAGGGATAATACACATATATCATTAGAGAATGAGACTAGTGAAGGGAAGTGATTATATGTTTTATGTCTATGAGTAGTGTAAGAAGAGTAATGAAAGGAAGGGAAATGCTAATTTTAATAACAAATTCAAGTGCTGGAAAGCATAGGTTTTCTTTAGGTTGGTGTTCTTGGGATGTGTGATGATCAAGCCTTAATGAGTTAAGGAATCAATCTTAAATTGTGCACCTTAAGCCATTTGCCAAGATTAGAGAAATCGATGAATCACGTGCCTAGAATCCATGAACCTATGAATATGAGTTACATGTAATTGAATTGATTGAGGTATGATTGGGTGATTTAGCATAATGTCATGATAAGTGAGAGTGTAGTGAGGCCTTTGGTAATATTCTGGATTAAGGAACGACCTAACTTGGGTGCCAAAACCAGTAGAAATGCGCTACTGGTATGGCGCCTGGCGCCCTACGGGTGTCCGCTAGGCAATAGGACCAACGAAGGGTCCCTGCACCGCGTGGCGCCTAGCGGCAAGGTGCGCTTCACCAACCGATTGCAGTACCTCACTCTCCTCTAATTCCTTCTCTCTCTAAATTATTACCACTTTAATCACCCTTTACTCCACCCAAAACGAAAATTAAATAAAAATGATGCTTAATGGCTATTCAATTATCATTAACCTAGTGTTTCTCAGCCCACTAGGCTGCCCTTCTTGGCAGCTAGGGTTCCTCTACCTTTTCACATTCATGTCAAAATAAAATTTGGCAAAAAGAGAATTTAATTTCATTCTTAGCAAGGTTTGAACACACAATCCTTCAATTACAAAGTCAATGCACAACAAATTCAACCAATTCAACCAATTCATGTTTTATGATAATTCTTATAAATATAGGATTATATTATTGTAAGACCCGGGAAAATTAAATAGTTATTTAATTAATTATTTAATTAGGACAGGTAGCGATAACATTTAAAGCAATAAATGTGAGGGACTATGACGTGGAAAAGTACTAGCTCAAGTGGTTGAGAGTACTTTTATTATGTGTGAGGACTTGGGTTCGAGTCCTATGTGTGTCACTTGGATGTTATTAAATTATGCATTTATATGTAATTATATATTGAATGCGTGGCGTCATGATAAACTCTTAGAATTGTAGAAGTTATCATGAAATATGGATTGGTTGAATGGTTTGGCCTTGGTTTGGTATGTGTATGAGTGTGGGTTCAAACCTTGGTGAGAACTAAATAATTTCTTTTTGTCAAATTTTTCCTTGTGAATGAATGTGGAAAGGTAGAAACCTAGCAGCCAAGGGAGAGGTAACCTAAGGGCTGGAAAACAGAGGGATTAATTAAACAATTGGTGAGCCTTAATATCATTTTTTAATTAAAATTCGGGTAAGCCACTAAAGGAGCAATTAAGGGAGAGTGATAGTGAGAGAGAAGGTTAAAAGAGGAGAAAATAACATTGGGGGTTCGTGTTAGTCATAAGAAAAGGTTTTCCAGAGGATTGGGGCTGATAGAGTAAGGTAGTGAGGCTGAAATCGTAAAGGTTGGAGTGGAAAGCAAAGGCTATGGAGGTTTTGGTGAAGGGATAAGCATATCAACCCGAATTTAGCAAGGAATCCAGGTAAGGGGAGTTGCTTTGTGTGTTTTCTTTAGTTATATCTATTACATCGTGTCTCGTGATCGAAATTGCATGTAATTTGTCAGTTTGTGCACTGTTTTATCGAAGTTTCTGGGTTTTTCCCAGAAATCGCCTGGCGGTTCAATCCCTACCGCCAGGCGGCACATCAATGATGAGCATTGTTCTTGTTTTGGCATGAACCGCCTAGCGGCGATGAATTCCTACCAGGCGGCGCGACATCGTTCGCGTTTCTTTTGTTGTTTTGATGCTATTTGTACCAATATTCATGTGGTTTTTGTGATTGATGTGAGTGGGTTCTATTGGATGCCTTGTTGGACCGAAATTGATTACCAATTTGGGGTAGGACAAGGTTAAGAGATGATAGGGTATGAATCGATTTGGGGGGCTACGCATGAGGGTGAAAATGGAGACATTATTATGAATCAAATTGAGAGTAGATAACTAGCACGTAATGCAGGTATGGTTGCACCTTGGTGACTGAAATTAGTAGGAATGTAAACTGGAAATGGACTGAGCGTGTCATAGGAATGGAGAGTCTGCGATTCTGCAGAAAACTGATGTACCGCCCGACGGCGTGCTGCTTGCCGCCAGGCGATGATGGGGGCAAGTCTGGTTTTGAGTGCTTAAAAGAGGGAGAAAAGAATGGAAGGGAGTAGAATTTGGACAAGTCATGGTTGTAGACGATTGTTGGTAAAACAGTAAGGGTTAAATACTCTGTAGTATATAATTAAGGAAAATGAATTAAGTGTGAGGATATGCACATGATATGGTAAGGTTGTAAGAAGGTTAGTTTGAAATAGTAAGGATAAGAGTTTTAATGACAAGTCTCAGGTTTAAGTGAACACACTGGTTGGAGTCGCATCGCTGGAATAAGAGATAGTTGGATTAAGATTCGAGGTATTACCATGATTGTGTAAAATGAATTATAAAATTAACTTAGTAGGAAGTGTGGTACTGTGATAAAGCAATTTGA
>Ga0214544_1005263_pt1 | contig 25215 bp, 12 predicted proteins | sample CNSS3metaG_FD_160074 | JGI IMG/M metagenome (GOLD analysis project Ga0214544, IMG submission 160074) | Root nodule microbial communities from cowpea collected in UCLA plant growth center, Los Angeles, California, USA - CNSS3 | ecosystem: Host-associated > Plants > Roots > Nodule | place: USA... | reverse complement strand
TCCCTTCGTCCATGTTTTTGTTGAAAAATCTCAAATAGGTCCTAAGATTTTTTTTAGTCTCAATTAGGTCCATATTTTTGAAAATGTGTAACAATTAGGCCCATTCCGTTAGTATAGAGTTAACGGTGTTAAGGATATGCCACGTGTCAGCTTCTCATTTTTTTTGAATTTTTTATTTTTTTTTTGATTTTTTTTTGAATTTTTTTTTTAAATTTTTTTTAAAATTTTTTTTAAAATATTTTAAAATTTTTTTAAATTTTTTTAAATTATTCATGCCACGTGTCACATTAATATTGTGCCACGTGTCAAGTCAGTAAAGTGACACGTGTCAAGTCATTGTTTGAATCTTAATTTGGTCCATATATTTGTTATTTTAATTATATTTCTGTCAATTTTTTTTTAATTTTTAATTTCATCATTTCCAAATTGAGATCAAATTTAACTTTTATATAAATTTTATAATGATATTTTTATTAAACATTTTAATAATATTAACTTTATTTTATATTTTGTTTTAAAATTTTAAAATATTTATTTTAACTTGTTACAAAATTGTTTTAAATAATTTATATACAAATGTTAGAGTTGGTTTAAAATTAACAATTTTATAAATTTAAATATAAAATTTTAAAACAAGTAAAAAGTTAAAATAAATATATTTAAAAAATTTTAAAAAAATGGACTGAAATGTAATAAAAATAACAAATATATGGACCAAATTGAGATTCAGACAATGATTTGACACATGTCACCTTACTGACTTGACACGTGATACAATACTGACGTGACACATGACATGAATAATTTAAAAAAAAAAATTCAAAAAATTCAAAAAAAATTAAAAAAAAAATTAAAAAATTTTAAAAAAATTCAAAAGAATGTGAAGTTGACACGTGACACATCTTTAACACCGTTAACTCTATACTAACGGAATGAGCCTAATTGTTACATATTTTCAAAAATATGAACCTAATTGAGACTAAAAAAAATCTTAAGACCTATTTGAGATTTTTCAACAAAAAACATGGACTAAATCAGTATTTTAACCTTAAGTAAAATAAAAAACGACGGCGTGTACGATGCACGGCATGGGGTCACGTGGAAGTCGAGGAATGGTCGCTAATTTCACGCGCCACTCTTCCTTACAGTATGGTACTCTCCTTTTTCTCTTCCTCTCTTCCTCTGATCTAACATAGAAGGAGTAACTAACCAGCATTGTCGAATTTGAATTGAATAATCGGTGGTGTTCCTCGGTTAGTTCGCCACTTCCATGGATTTGGATTGGTCTTCTTCTGTATCCGCGTACCGTCTCCTCTTTCGGGCGCTCTCCCTCATTCCAATCTCCCACTACCTCCTCTTCGCCTCTCTCATTCTCATCGTCCTTCTCTACCGTTTTCTCGAGTTCCATTTCCTCCAAGACCTCTTCTCTCTCTTCGCCGATTCCCCCGTCGCCCTAACCTTTCACCCCGCTTCCGATGTCTACGACGGCGTCGTCTCCAAATGCAGGATTCTCCACGGCTCCTACCTCGCCACGCCCTGGCTCTCCAGTCCCCATCTCCAGACCGTCTTCCTCAACTTTTTCGGTCGACCTCCCTTTTTCAAATACCGAAGGTCCTCTCCACCGTTCTTTCTTCAATTCTTGTGCGTTTGATTGGGTTATTGGATTCGTTCGTTTAACCCTTCAGCTTATTATGTTCTCTCATCTTTCAGACAACTGTTTACTACTCCTGATGGTGGAACCGTTGCTTTGGACTGGCTAATGAGTTCCGACGGTACTACAGTATATCGAATCTTCATGTTTTTTAGTTCTCTTTTCATAATGCCTGCATACTTAGTAGTGACTTACACTGAGGATCAAATAAATTTTGGATTGAACATGTTTTGGAAAAAAAAAAAAGAACCACTCTCAATTCACAAGCTGTTTTTATCGGTTGGAGTTGGACCAAACACACATTCTAATATGATATCGAATTGTATCCTATATGATTCCAGATATGCTGGATACCAGTTGTGTACAATTTCCAAGGTTTGATCATTCATTCTTATGTGTCCTGTCTTGGTACAGTTTCTGCTGGCGCTACCCATGTGGAGAGTGTTGTTTGTAAAGATGAATCCACTCCCATTGTTGTAGTAATTCCTGGTCTAACAAGTGACTCTTCCTCCGCTGTAAGTCATTAATTTCAGTTTACGTGTATTCTTAATGTTGTTGTTACTTCCCTCACTATACAACTTAGTTGGAATTTGGAAACAACCACGTACCTGTCCTTCCCTGTGAGCAGCTAATTGATTGCTTGGTCAGGAATTGTAAACTTCGTAGTTTAGTGTCTTGGTAGATGGTAGTTATGACATAGGCTTTATGTAGTGTTGCATGAGTATCATTATCTGTTGGCAACATAATGAACTTTAAGCATAATTCAACCTAATAAAAGAAGCGGTTTGTTAGGTGACATTTGCATTCACTTAAATATTGTCAATACCCCATTACGACAAGCCATATATATGTCAAGATGAAACTAGATATTTATAGATAGTTTGATAGCGAATGACACGATATGCCCAACAAACTTAAAATCTTGCTAAGATATGCATGCATTTGGGGGAAGAGTGTGGGTAGCTTCTATTGCTGAAAAGATGGTATAATGTAGCTTTAGGTGGTTTGGTCATGTGTGGTGAAAGTCTTGTGGAAGCCCTGAAGAGGAGAGTGGATTAGATGAAGGACCTAGCTACTAGAGGCACAGGGATACTAAAACTATTGGCAAAACAATTAAGTAATTACTCTATTGTTATGACTTACTAAAGAATATTATTAGGGGTCTTCATGGGTAGAGTTGGGTTGATCACCAAACCTGATTAAAATAGTTCGGTTGGGTTGGATGTGTCATTTCTCATCCAAATTCAAAATGAACCAACCCGATTTGTGGATTGGGTTAATAGGAATCCAAAAGATAAAAATGATTTTACAATATACGAAATAATAATTTTCTTTTACTAATTCATTTTGATAACTTTCCAATATTTAAATTTTAAATTATTTTTATTGAATAATGCATCTAAATAAATTAAACCAAATCTTAATTTAAAAAATTTGATGCAAAAGTGAGTAAACATTTCATAAGCTAGGAATTTGTTTTTCATGACGTTTGTTGTTGGAGTTTGACACTATAAAAATTGTTTGTCTCTGATAATGTATTCTTGCAAATAAACAAATATTTTCCTTTTTTTACAAAAACTAGAAATTATAGAGAATATTGAGTTTACAATTGGAGTAAAATGCTAATAGAATTCTTAAATATGACATGGAAAATCTAGGATTTACAAAAGACAGTTTAAGAACCGATGAATTAGTTATCCACTCAAGATGCTCTAACGAATGTTTGGGTAAAAAGACTAGGACAAGAAAGAAAGAAAATGATGTTTAATATATGTGATTTTCCTCGATCTTTACTTTTTTATAAAATATACAAATAATAAATAAAAATAAAAATTATATTATGTAACAGATGGATTGGGTTGGGTTCATGGGTTTCAACACCAAAAAATCCAATACCCGACTCAATGAACAACACCAAAAAATCCAATACCCGACTGAATGAACAAAACCAAAAATTCCAATACCCGACTCAATGAACAATGGGTTAGATTGAGGTTGGTTGAGTTTGACTCAAACACTCAAAATTGTCAACCTAAAAGTATTTGAGTTGGATTGGATCGGTTTGGGTTAATGAGTATCCATACCTGTGAGCACCCTTAAGACATTGTTTGATTCAAGTAGCTAACCCACCTTACGAGAAAAAACACTTAGTCGTTGTTGTCACTGTCTCCATGATTCAGTCTGCAAGTTCAATACTCATTTTTTTGTGCTATGAGATGAATGTTTTGATTTGATTTTCTGGTTGAGGTTCTTCAGTTTTCACAAATTCAGAATATATGTTTCACCTTTTTTATGCATGCCTAATACATATTGAGAACACACACAACATAATGTCACACATTAAAATCCTCAACAAAAGCCTTGGCCTGCCATTAAGTTTTTGCACGGGCAACTGGACTTCCAGGAGCAATATTAGATTGATATTTGATTGTTGCTGGGGTATTATTGCTAAAAACATTTCTTCCCTGAATAGTACTAATTTGTTAAAATGGAGAAAGCGTCCGGCACAATCATTCTAATTTGTTAATTTATTCTGTTAGACATGAAGTATGCTAGACTTTGGCTTATATATACCCTTATAAAATAGTTATTAGTTTATAAATTTCATCTTTTTGTTGATTTGAAGTTTCATTTTATATTAGATTGCCTCCTTACACTTTGTTTTTCGTTTGTCCTCCCACTTTCTTGGTAGTATCTCAAACATCTTGCATACCATACAGCTAAGTGTGGATGGAAAGTTGTTATCAGTAACCACCGAGGACTTGGAGGCGTTTCGATCACGGTTAGTGTTCTGCAGTTTGCAGGTTTTTAATTCAATTTCAAGACATAACTTGAATACTGTCGACAAACTTGAAGACTATTTGCATCTATATATCGTACTTAGTACTTAAGCATCTAAATCAATATAAAATTGTTTATAGTTATTTGCGAAGACTTGGATTGGTCATATATCTCTAAACTAAGCTTGCTTCCTACTACCATTATTAAAATTTAAGGTTAATGAGTTGGCTAATTAAGCTCAGTAGGTAGGGAAAATCGGCCAATCTATTTGCATGTCCAGAAAAATAGCTCTTAAATAGCCGTAAGTCAGTAACCACAAAGAGTTTAAAGTATCTGTTTAGTCCAAGGAAATGGTTTTATTAATAATTACGATATTACCAAATTGGTGAAGGCACCAACTTCATTTTACACAGGAAATAAGATGACATTTTGTAATTGTTAGGGAGAAGTGGAAATGAAAATTTGAAAATAATTCAAACAAAACTGTAAACTGTTCTTACTTTTATTTCATTACTTTTTGTCAGAATATTAGGATTATTTTTGCATTTCAGTACTGTGATCACTGTGGCGTATTAGTTTTCTTGTTTAATTGTTTCCCCCAGTAATGCAATTTTTCATTAAAATCGTTTCAGTCTGATTGTTTCTACAATGCTGGATGGACTGAGGATGTACGCACAGTGGTTAGTTATCTACACAGAGAAAACCCCAGGGCACCTTTGTTTATTGTGGGGACTAGCATTGGAGCTAATGTTCTGGTATTTCTTTTCTTTAGATTGTTTGAAGTTGAAACAATGCGTTTGTCATATATATAACTTTTTCTATAAGCTATTTTAACTTTTTGTGAAAAAAGACACTTTTCTTTCTGAGGTTTTTCTTTTCTTCCCAAAGAATTTAAAATAATAGGAGGTCTAGTTCACGAGACTCCCATCCCATCAAATAAGGTCTAGAGAGGATAGTTGTGTGTAGTCTTACCCCTGCAAGTGGAGAGAACTTTCTTAGGATTTAAACCTTTGAACTGAGGTCACAAGGCAACGACCTAACTGTTGGCCCTAGTCTTGCGCGTTACTTACATCATCATTATAAATTAAATAGTTTGTGTTCTTTAGAAAAGGCATAAACAAATGAACCTTATTTGTTTAATTTAGTTAATCACATCATATAATATAAACCTATAAATTTCCGTATCACATACGTCTTGAAGTGCCATTTGTGACAAGTACAAAGGAGCAACTGATCCCTTCTAGTTTCACACTTCGTCGTACTGGTTAGGATCATATTTGATAAAAATTGTTCAGTCATTGGTATAATTTTCCACCCTATTCCTCTATGCTTCCTCCTCGTCGGAGATGATGAATTTTTCTTAATTTCTTGTATTGGTTTAGCATAATCTATGATAAAAAAAACTGTTCTCAGGGGTAAATATTATCATATTAATCTCTCCTTGTTCATTATGTGTAATCTTAGTGAAACTTAATGTTCAAACTTAATGTGGTTCATTATATTCTGTTGAGTTAAACCATGTCCAATGGTAGTGCGTGCTTAAGGGGGTTTGGTTTGTGCTAAACACCTTTGTTTAAATTTTTTTTAGTGATGAACGTATGAGCTATCGTTGCTTGCACAAGCACTAGTGTTGCTATAAGCAGCATAGCTTAAAAACTTTCTGAAGAAAAGCTGTAAAAGAGAGATATTGTCACAAACAAAACAGAAAGTACAACGAAAACTAAAAAGATCAAAACTCATCATCGAATTCAAACAATACAACTCAGATTTAAAAAAAAAAAATCACGACAAAAAATAATCATTTGTAGGATCTACAAAATTAGATTAAACAACTTTAGCAACATTACCATTGGAATGAATTTCAATGGCTAGTGTTTAAATCTATCTGGCATTTAAGACTCACAAAATTAAGCGAAACAAATCCATTTAAGCAACCATGTACTGTGGATTCTCTTATTGCTATAGAATGTAACTTTAGGGAACCCAAAAATGTACCAGTTTCTAAGACGTGAGAAATAAACATCTAGAGAACCACTGTAAAAAACTATTTGGGAACGGATTAAGAAAAAAGAAATAAGGAAAACATCACGCTGGTTCCGTAACTTTATGAATTGCAACTCCTGTGTTAATGCTTAAAATTTTTGTAATACTTATATTGTAACCATTGGCACACGGTCTGCCTGCTTTTCAAACTACAGCAAAACTAGGGACCGTACAGTTTTTAACTTATTCTTACAAATGTAATGAACTTAGTTTCGTCACTGCACTGTTTGATTTGGAAAGATTGTTTGCAGATAAAATATCTTGGTGAGGAAGGTGAGAATACTCCCGTAGCTGGAGCTGTAGCTGTTTGCTCTCCTTGGGACCTTTTGGTTAGTATTTTGATTTGAAAAATTAAGTTGGGTCTACTTTTAGCTTGTGTTTTAACAGCGACATTGGTACTTGAACCAATAAAAGCATACCTTGGTTATCGTTGGTTCATCCATTGTTAAACCAATGACAACTAAATATAATTTGGATGTAATCTTACATAGTACATAATAAACTATCTTAGACTTTTAAATTTACATAATTATATTACGTATCCTATAAGATAAACTCAATAATAAAAGGCTAATTATTGTGCATCATTCGTGGACCTTTTACATGTTAATTTATTTCCTCTGTAAAGTATTTTGATTGAAAATCAAAAGGATGGTTGACTCAAACTAGTTTTCATTGATTTTGAACTGGTTCTTCAGCTGATTCTTTTTATATTGTTGTTTAGACCTTTTTGTATATAATATTGTTGTGCTTTTTATATCCATGGCGACTTCAGCGTACAAGACGTGTATGCTTTTTGTTAAAAATTGTTTTTATTTTATATAATTTATGACATGATCAACGGAGTTTTATTGAATTTGCACCAATTCCACATTACTGTAAGTTTGAATTATTCTTCATTTTGTTTTGATCACCTTTTTATTATTTGCAGATTGGAGATAGATTTATAACCCGTAGGCGTGTGCAGAAGTTTTATGATAAAGCACTTGCAGTTGGACTTCAAGGTTATGCAAAATTGTATGTCTTTGTCTTTCATGTAGAATTCAAATATATTGACTTTTTTCTATAGAGCTCTTCATATGCGAAGAGTTGTTGCAAAACTACGAAGTTCCTCTAGTTCACAATGTAACTTAATCTATATTTATATCATTACAAATATTCATTGCAGACACCAGCCTCATTTTTCTCGCCTTGCTAATTGGGAAGGGATAGAAAAGGTGCCCTTTACTCTCTATAATACGTATTTACTACTACTAATCATAAAACTAAGGCATGCAGTTATTGAAATTTTTTATGATGCAGGCGTGTTTAATCCAATTACTCAACTTTAATGATTTATTAGCCATTTATTGTGGTATCGAGACAATTTACTAGTCTGTACTTTGTAGTAGTAGTAAACAAGGGAGATACATGGAAGGGGTTTATTCAAGCGATTGAATGATAGAAGTTAATGTTAGACTAGTTTATTCACGTAAACATTCTTAAGTGTTATGTGCCGCATTTTATTGTTTTTTGTGAGTTTTAAATTTTATCCAATCATGTGTGCATACACAATCTTGTGCTTCGCAGTCTATTTCCATTCGAGATTTTGATAATCATGCCACCCGCATTGTTGGGAAGTATGAGGTATGTAGTACTCTATTATTTTGCCTTATCTTTCGTTTTTATTCACATCGGTTAACTAAACTCATTTTGTTTCCTTAGACTGTGGATACGTACTACAGACGCTGCAGCAGTTCTAATTATGTCCAATTTGTTTCGATTCCGCTTCTCTGTATTAGTGCTCTGGATGATCCAGTCTGTACCAGGGAAGCCATTCCCTGGGATGAATGCAGGTACACTGCTTTAATGTTTTCCTAGGTTCTGATTAATGTGATTTTTCTTGCATTACCTCAATATCAATTTAATGTTTCTACTATTTTGATAGGGCAAATAAAAATGTTGTCTTGGCTACTGTGAAGCACGGAGGACATCTGGCATTCTTCGAAGGGATAACTGCATCTGGCCTGTGGTACTTGATAATTTTATTCATCTGATTCTTCAGCATTCTCTTACATGATCTTGCCAACTTTTGCTGTTTTCTGTCGCTCAATTATTGCAACACTTTTTTTGTCTGCAACATTCTAATATGATCTATATCATTCCTTGATTCAAGTTGCACTAGAATATTCACGACATCGATTGAATTCTTGTTATAAAGAAAATGAAGAGCAATTTGCTTCCCTCTCGCAGGTGGGTAAGAGCCGTTAATGAATTCATTGGTGAACTACACGCCAGCGATTTTATGCATGTACAAAAGAAGGTAAAGATGTGCTTACGGCAGACTTTAGTCACTTGTTTTTCCCATTGAATGTATATTCATCCTCTGGTTGGGTAATAGTTTTAAACGTTTTGGTATCTCATAAGAAAATGTAAGACCAAGTAATTTATACTTGGAGTGGTAAGCAGAGCAATTCTAGTGGCTGAAACTGCTATTTTTGTATTTGTGTTGCAGATCCCTAAACCAAACACACCATTGGGCACATCAATTGATCGGGGCCCTTATGTTAATGTTACCGAAGATGGAATGGTGGCTGCATTGAACAACGAGCTAAAAAATGACAATACAGAAGAAATACAGGTAATGCAGGATACACATAATGAGGGTCTAAAGATGATTCCAGAAGAAGTTAAACGAGATGAGCTTGAGACTAATGCAAAGACTGTAGGTTCGCCAGCCATTGCTCAAATAGGTAGTGCTCAGGATGCAACAGCGAATGTAATGAGACCGTTCAAAATATACCTAGGCCAGTTATCTCGACAAAATCAATGGTCCATCTGGTTGCTAGTTTATATTGCTATTACCACTAGTTGGCCACTGGTTGGTTCGGCTCTATATATTGTGTTTGGGAAAAAGATAAGGAATATCTTACCAAATGGATTGCTCAGAAGATAATTGCTTACTTGCTATTACCATTGTTGTATTTATCTATGTAGATGTATAATAAATAATGTACTCCTATTTCATTCCCCTGCAATTGGGGTTAATCTGCATTTCTAGGCCTGTGGAGAAGTTAATACGGACTTTCAGTGATTTCTTATTTTTCATGTCATTCGCATCCGACCCTGCAACAAACATAGATATAATTGTTATCTCCCATATTCAGGGTTCAAATACAGAATCTTAGATTTGAAGAATTAAAAATAAGAATATCATCATAGTTGATGATTAAAGATTAAAGATTAAAGATTAAAACTATCCCAGGTGAAGGTTACTAAAAGTTATTATGAATAGTTCAGGTTTTTTTTTTTCTATAAATATCGTATTTGTATATTAGTATATCATATATTTCTTAATTCTTTCGTTTAACTGCATGCATTTTATTTCTTTTTTTTTCATGCACTTTTAACTTTAATTGTTCCCTTTATGGATACTTATTTCGTAGTGTTTCTGTGAGAATTGAGTAGATTTTGTTAATTTTTTTGTTTTTGAAGATATGTCGCTTTGAAACTGTTATTTGTTTGCCTAATTTCTATCTCCCATAAACATTATAATAGAAGTTAAAAAGACTTCTTAAGAAGGGAATCGTTCCTTCCTCAAATATTTATTATAGAATTACTTTTGTTGACAAAATCAAACACAATTTGTCTGTCTGTAATAATTTTACAAGTTTACTATTTAAGCTTTCTTGAATATAATATGGTGCATGGGATTTACACTGTATGAATTGAAGAGTACACAGGGTTTCTTGGAACTTCTATTTTAGATAAAAGATAGTAAAAAAATCTAATGCATCAAATTGGCATTTTGATTTTACAATTAGAGCAACATGACAGAAGTATATCTAACATAATTTGTACAGAAGTATTTTAGTAGAAGAAATGACGTATTTGTTGCATGGAATACATCAAACCAGAGAAGACAAATATAACATCCAAGTAATAATGAACTATTATCAAGGAATATAATCTTAAATCAGAAGAGCACCAAAAATATTCACCAAACTAAATAAGAATTTAGACATACAGTGTTTTAATATATAATTGCATTTAACTTTGCTATAAATGGAACTTATACTTGATTATTTACTCACCAATGCATATATTTTATTTATATATTTATAAACTTGTGAGAAATTTATGTCTACAAAATAAAAAATAAATTACAATGAATAAAATATATAATATTGAAATGTGAAATGATGAACTTGTTAAATAAATTTCAATATATATATATATATATATATATATATATATATATATATATAAAGTAATTAAATTACATGCAAGCAATTTAAATTAAAATTACTTAAAATAACGACGAATATAAAATAGGTTTCATACCATTTAAATATCGAGTATAAAAATTACTGTTGGTTGTTATAACGATTAAATGAGTACACTGCATTCAAAACATTACACTTAAACTTAAATGTTATAATAAATTTAAAATGATATATTCAATTACTTTATATTGATATTCCAAAATATTTGTTATTGCCATGATATTTTCAAGATATAAATAATACTTTAAATAATTTAAAATTAAGTTCAAAATTATCACAAGACTATTTTAATCTACAGTATAAATTTGGATACTTTAAAGAAATCAATAAATAATATAATATATGTGCTTAACTTTAGTAGTGCAGTAAATATTTGCTTAAGTCCGCATTTTAATCTTAAAGATTTGATACAGACTTAATTAGGATACAAACTTACGAAATTACAAGAGTCAAATTACACTATAAAATATTAGGGATCATATAATTACAAAATAAAATATCATGGGTGTTGAGAACACCGAGAGACCTTCATGGTGACTAATGGAGACATGCACCCCCAATTTTTTTTTTTTATTTATATACTTTTTAATATTTAATTTTAAGGGTTAAATATGTTTTTGGTCCTTTAATTTTCATTGAAAATTGAAATTAGTTCCTATCAGAAACCTTGACCCAATTTAGTCTTCCAACTCTACAAAATTGTCTTAAGTTTATTTGACGTTTCAAACGTATATTAAGACAGTTTCTTAGTTAACATTGAAGCAAAAATGTGTAGTAGGGGTAAATAACTCAAATGTTCTCATGAAACACATTGAAAACGTTAAATAAACTTAAAAAAATTGGTTAAAAGGAATCCAAACATTTCTAAAGTTGGAGAATTAAACTAGGCCAAAATTTGGAAAAGGGACTAAATCCAATTTTCACTGAAACTTAAGGGGTCAAAAACATATTTAATCTTAATTTTAAATACATTTTCTTAAGAAATTAATATTTGTAATATATATTTGATATATTTGATATTCTAATAAATTTGTATATATCTATATTTATATATAAAAAAATGTTTTAAGGGTTACACATTTATTTTTCAATTTTATATTTTAAATATTTTTTAAATAAAAATAATTATTTCATTGATATTATCTTTTAAATGATTATTTGTGTAATGTAACTATTTTTTATTTGATTATTTTTTAAACTTCATCATTATAAATGAAAATTAATTATAGTAGAATTATAAAAAAATATTTATATTTAATTTTATAATTATAATTATAATAATAACAATAATTATAATTTTATTATTTTTTATTATCATGAAAAAAGTAAATACAATGTTTTTACTAGTTTATATAAAAACTTTGAGATTATTCTTTTTATTTCTATTTTTGTTCAAAAATATCAAGTTGGCCTTCCAGTTTTTTATCATTTCAATTTGGTTCCGATTTTTTAAAAAATAATGCAATTTTATCATTTTCGTTAAATTTCTTGAATCGGAATTTTTCATCAAAATTGAAGGATGATTGTTTCATTTGTTGGTGTAATTGACATAATCCTAGTGTCAATTTTTGATGAGAAGTCTTTCTTTCACTTTAAAAGATTTAATGAAGAAAACAAAAGTACATCAATTTTTTAAAAATCAGAACCAAATTGTAACTTAAAAATATTAGAGGAACAACTTGATATTTTTAGACGAAAAAATTGACCAAAAGAATAATTCAATTAAAATTTTAGCACCCCCAAATATTTGACTGAAGATCCACCGGTTGAGAACCTCTAGAAATCCAAAAGATATAAGACATATGATAAATATAAAAAATATATTACAAAAAAAAAGTATTATTTTATTTTATTTATATATTTTCTATTTATATAACAAAATGTAACTAAATATAAAATATTTATACTATCTATATCTTGATTTTTTTAATTTAAAATAATAAGTAATTTTTAAAATTGAAAAATATTTATAAAAATAAAAAATGTTTTTAAAAACTAATTTAAATAAAAAATATAAAGTCACGTAATTGTTGATTTGAAATTTCATTTTTCAAATATAAATTTAAAAAAAAAATTACAAAGAGGACGTACTTAAAGGAATATTTACTCTGCGTCCGTCTATTATCAATGGAATTTCAAATTACAAATGGTAATTTACTTCGATTTAACATCATCTTAAAAATCACACCTAACCTAATTTGTAATTGGTTAGCCACGTAAAACGTCCTCTTTTCATGTGTTTTATCAAGTGAGCACTTTTCAAGGATGTACGGTGCAAACCCTATTTTATATTTTTGGTTCATTAGCAAATCGTAGATAAAGTCAAAAGTGTTTTGACACCTTCCCATTGGAGACAAAATTCTCACACTTGTTTTCTTCTTGCGATGTCGTCTCGTCATAAAAATATACTTTTGTTTTCTTAATCGTTACATTACTGTTACTCCTCCATTGTTTTTGAAAACTTGCTTTCTTCTGTGATCACCTCCAATGCATTTGATGTAGAAGTTTGAGAAGTAGAAATTTTCTTAGAAGCTTTCAATCATGAAAGGAAAAGGGATTGAGAAAACGTGAATGCGTTTTGATTTGGCAGTGTTGAAAGTGGAAGAGGGAGAATGATACAAGAAAAAGTACATGTTGTTTAGAAAGAAAGTGTTATAAAATAATGTTTGGTAATGGTAGTAACACTCCCTCTTTCTCCTGCACCAATAGATAGCATCTTGGTTGCTAATGATAATGCATACATACAATACAAAGTCATGATTGCTACTTAGAGAGAGTGTCAAAGATGCCAAGAGATGGAGTGCAAGAATCGTAATACCTGGAAGATCCCCAAATGTATTACAGTACTGTTCATAATTACACCCACACCATCCTCAATCAAAGTACCTATTACTATATGCAAATTACTATAATATTTTTGAGAGAAGACAACAGCTGTAGAACCCAAACGTTTGCATCTTAGGATGCAGACAACAAACATCTGGATGCTGGTGTCTCAAATTAAATAAAGTTATTCCCATTACTCAAAAAACTACATAGCCATGATTTCACGGATCATGTCAATTTGAATGTGGCCTCACAAGATTACATTTCTTATTTTTTTCTGTGCTTCATCTCATTGTTTTTCATTTCAATACTATATAATAAATACCACTTTTATCAGAACTGTGTCTCATTAGTTTATGTTCTTTTACTTTCAACTGCTATATATCTATCAGACTAAACTGGTGTTTAGATTGTTTATTTTATACGTTGACATTGTTATGAGACTAATTAAACTGGTGTTTAGATATAGAAGGAAGAATCTTTTTGAGAGATTAATAATTTGTGATATGCCAAGTGAGAAAGATAAATTCTGTATGATGAAGACAGCACGTGGTGCGAATCCATGGATGCACACGTATATTTGTACATATCTACAAAGTATGATGATCCTACTTAGGAGTTGTAAATTATTGGAAGGGGGAAAATATTGTATGATTTGATGCAAGGGGAAGAGGTTAGGATAAAGTATATTTTATGTGTTATGAGGGAAAAAAGTTGGAAAAATGAGGAGTGGGAGAGATCTGTGGTTGATGAGTGATGAGTTACTTACTCCACTGCTCTTTCCCCATCCATCAAAATTTTGTTCTGATGACTGACACGATTGGTATGCAGAACCGACCACAGCACCTTTCTCTCTTCAACCCCCACCACTACTTCCTTACCTTTGTTCTTTTTCATCTTGGCACGCAAAGAGTGTATCCTCACGCAAAGGGAAAAAAAACATATAGATTTGGGAGGGACGTGTTTGTTTCTTGAGAAAAGAGAGGTATGAAAAAACCCTCACGTGGGGTTGTCTGACAAACCCCATTTTTTCCACTAACCCGAATGAGAGATTGAGAATGCCTATTGAATTCAAGTACCTGTCCTTGCATCACACCTTTCTTTCTTTCTTTCTTTCTAACACACTCACACACACACACACACCCATCCTCTCTCTTTAGTCCACTTCATGCTATCTATTTATTACACACGTACCCTCTTCTTTTTTCTTCCTTCTTTTCTTTATTTTCTCTTTCATTTCTCACGCAAAAAGTGAAATAAAAAATATGTTTTGGGGGTTTTTTTTGTCTTTGACATGGTATGGCAGAGGGGCCTCACGTGGGTTTTTCTGACACCAGAGCATGTTTTTCTACCTTACCACTTTTCCTTCTTTCCTTCCTCGTTTTACCTTTCCATTCATCAAGTTGAGACAAAGAGGTTTCTTGCATTTGGGTTTTGGTCTTCTTTCTTACACTCTTGTTTTAAATTCACTCCTACATTATCTCTTATGCAGAAGAAGAAGGAGGTTTCTTGATGTTAGATGCTGTATTTTTCTTCAGCTTTGGATAACATTATACTTAATTAATGCATCCAAGAAACTGCCATATGTCACCCTCAAATTGCACGTTCATTGTGTGTGTCCTATTTGAAGCATATTAATAGTAACTTATGTGTCCTCCATTAACAAGACAATCAAGAATTAAGAACTTTCCCATGTTTGATGTGACCTTTAAAGGATCCAGCACTGCTACCTATGACTATTTCAATCACCAATACCAACACCCATTAATAACTCTTCATTCTCCTCCTTTCTACACGGAAAATCATTATTTTTTTTTCTTTCGAAAGTGATTGATACTAATTGATAGGCACGAAATTATTTCACAGATTCTTCCTGAAGCTAGTTATAAATTAATTTAATTATAATTTTATAACCATTATATATACCGTTGCCTGAACCACTGGTTTTCTTCTATACGTACTATTTAGTTTAGTCAAATAATTTATTAATCCTTCATTGAATGATCGAGTTGGTAATTAATGTCCACACAGTGGCAGATGCTTTGTGGATTAAAGTAAACCTTTTATCCGAATCATCTTACTGCCAAAAGGAGAAAAATGAAGTTGAATAAGCATACACAGACACAGTGCATCCATATTCATCATAAAAAATATAGTTTATCACACGGGTAAAGTGGTGTCACTTTTTGTTAGCATCCATTTGTCTTGGTATATTATGACGAGAAAGTGTCAAAAGTTTCCTTGCAGAAGATCCCAAAGTACTCGTGGAATATATGCTAAGAAAGCCAAATCCTTGTAAGTGGCTCTAAATTGTTCCAATAAGAAGACATGCTGAGAAGGCCAGGATCCAAATTTCTTTGTTTCCATCAAAGGCAATAAAATAAAGTCTCAAATGTAAATGTGGCTCATATAACTAATGAACCACTCGAAGAGAATGTCATTGACTAACTAAAATCTATTTTTATATATATATATATATATATATAAATATAGCGTGTACCTGCATTAATTGGTAGTTCACAGAAATGGAACTCTAAGTAGGTAATTGATGAAAGGGAAGGAATATGTATGGGGGAGAAAAGGAATAGGATGATGAAGGTAACTTGTTAGGGCAATTAATTAGAAGGAAAACTGTGTGAAGACAATTCTTTCAAGGACGGTACGTTTGATTCCCCATTGACAACGCTGTCTCTTGTCCAATTCATGTGGCATCTTCCAAGCCTTCCCAACTACCAAAGGAGTAAAAACCCATAAACAGGAGCCTTTAATAGATTTCAAAAGCAGACCAATATAATAATAATGAAAAGATCAATGTGTTTTTCCTGACCCAAGACACTGATTCTAAAGAATAAAAAGATACCCTTCTTAATCTCTCCGTCTTATTGGAAAATATGGGAGAAAAAACAATATATCTGATCCTTCTCTCTTTCTTCATCTTTTGCTCCTATATATACCCATGTCATCACATGAAGGAATTTTTGTGAGTTCTCCCCCATAAAAGTTCACAAGCATATCAGGTTTATGTCATAGATTTACTCTCCCTCTCTCATCACACACAGGTTTTGTTTCTTCTCTTTCTCTCTTTTATTTTTTCTTCAGATATGGAAGATTCAGAGGAGGATGAGCTTTTGAATCTTAGCCTTTCAGTTGCTGCGGATAGGGAAAGGAAAAAGAAGGGAAAGATAATTAGGGAACATAACGTCTCTATGAGTAGTACTACTACTGCTAGGAACTCCTATGAAAGCTATGAAGGGAAGATATTTAGGCTTCTCCAAATAAGGGAGCAGATGCTAAGACAAGACCATAGGATGAAAGGAGTTGTGGAAGATGGGAATGGCCTTCCCTTGATCCATTTGCTGCTCTCAACTGCAACTGCTGTTGATGACAACAACTTGGATTCATCCTTAGAGAATCTCACTGATTTGTACCAAACTGTTTCCCTAACAGGTGACTCGGTTCAGCGTGTGGTGGCTTATTTTGCTGATGGTTTGGCCGCAAGGCTTCTCACAAGGAAATCCCCATTCTACGACATGCTCATGGAGGAACCAACCACCGAGGAAGAGTTGAATGCGTTCACAGATCTCTACAGGGTTTCACCTTACTACCAATTCGCTCATTTCACTGCAAACCAAGCTATCTTGGAGGCCTTCGAGAAAGAGGAAGAGAGGAACAACCGCGCTTTGCATGTCATTGACTTTGATGTCTCCTATGGCTTCCAATGGCCCTCTCTCATTCAGTCTCTCTCCGAGAAGGCAACCACCGGCAACCGCATATCCCTCAGGATAACCGGATTCGGGAAGAATCTGAAAGAGCTTCAAGAAACTGAGTCTAGATTGGTTAGTTTCTCAAAGGGTTTTGGCAGTCTTGTGTTTGAATTCCAAGGGCTGCTTCGAGGCTCAAGGGTCATCAACCTAAGGAAGAAAAAGAATGAAACTGTGGCTGTCAACTTGGTTTCTTACTTGAACACTTTGAGTTGTTTTATGAAGATCTCTGACACATTGGGATTTGTTCATTCCCTTAACCCCTCCATTGTTGTGGTGGTGGAGCAAGAGGGTAGCAGGAGTCCCAGGAGCTTCTTGTCGAGGTTCACAGACTCCTTGCACTACTTTGCAGCCATGTTTGATTCACTGGATGATTGTCTCCCACTAGAGAGTGCCGAGAGGTTGAGAATTGAGAAGAAGCTTCTGGGGAAAGAGATCAAAAGCATGCTGAACAATGATGTGGATGGTGTGGATTGCCCAAAGTATGAGAGGATGGAAACATGGAAAGCGAGAATGGAGAATCATGGGTTTGTTGCCACCAAAATAAGCTCAAAGTCTATGATCCAAGCAAAACTGTTGCTGAAGATGAGAACCCATTATTGTCCTCTTCAGTTTGAGGAAGAAGGAGGTGGGGGTTTCAGGGTTTCTGAAAGAGATGAAGGAAGGGCTATCTCTTTAGGGTGGCAAAATAGGTTTCTGCTCACAGTCTCAGCATGGCAATCAGTCTGAGAGATATACAACCTTAAGTCCTAACCCTTTTCATCATTTTGGTAATAATCTACACTTAAAATGATGATATTTAGCTAAATATTTTTGTTATTTTCTTTCATTTAACTCGCTATCTGTCATATATATGTCTTGAATTATGAAGAGCTTTCAGTAGTTGGTAGATCGTTTAAGTATATATATATATATATAATATTAGGAATATTGGTCCCTTTCTCTTCCTCAATGTTTTAGCTTCATGAACCCTAATTTGCCTCTTCTTTTGGTCCTAAGTGGAAAAACCCTAGTTTAAGTGATGAACACATATATATCTAATAAGAAACTATTTAGGTTTACCTGAATGAGATCTGATATCTTGTTATCGTAAATTTTACGTTTAATAAAGGATTTTAGAAGTTACTGATGACTTCATCAGTCATCTTAGTTAAAATATATTATATGTATTTCCTTTCTACATGGGAACAACTGTTGTTATCCTTGACGAGAAGTGTGTGGGTAAGAAATAGTATTACAGAAATAGTGAAAGAAAGAAAAAACTAAAATATTCATAAAATCAAGATTCTGAGTCAATAAATTGAAGGAGTGTTGAGGATAAAATATTTGGAGTATCAAAATATATGGAGGCAATAAAACACATAGGATATCATGATGTGTGGATAAAAAGAAGAAACAGATTGAGGACAAAAATATAGGGAGTTTTGAAATGATTAAAGCTGGCTAGCAATTATTACATATGGGTATTTTTAAAACATTATAAAATTTTCAGTGAAATCTAAAAAAAAAATATGCACATCAAAAGAAAATATAATACTATAAAAAATATGTAACATAATTAATTATTTCAAAAAAATTAAACTTAAATAAAGTGATCTGTCATTCTTTAGGAATGGGTGAACTAAGTTTGTGTTCTAATTTTAACTGCTTTATAAAAGCATAATATATTGTTTTCATGAAAAACAAAAACAGAAAATTTTAATAACATTGTTTAAAAAAAAGTTTTTCTATAGTTTAAAACTAACCTTGTATTTCGAAACAAGAATTAGAACATATCAAAATATGGTTTTAGTTTTGTTTTATACTTTTTTAAGTTTTTCTAGAATAATTGATGAAATAAATAGATAATCAAACTTTAAAAGAAAAACTAAAAAATACCTTTGAAAAAAATTGCCAAGCAAGTCTTAAAAATCACAAGGAAAAATATTCCAATTTTGATATATAGAAAATGAATAAATAATTTAAAATTAGATTGACAGTCAAATCAATTAATGTAAAGTACATACATCTAGTAACTAGTTGTCTCAGCTTATATCTCTAGTCAAAATTCGTTTTCATCTTATTAATAGGAATAGGAATTCAGCCTTCTGTTTACATAAACCTTTTATATTGTTTTGGATAATATCATTATGACACTGTAGAATGCAAAAAATAAAAATAAAAATAAAATATGTTAAGACGAGAAAGGTAATTACTTACTATGAATACTCTCATTGATAATATTAATACTTTTGTGAATGTTTCCAAATATAAAAGGGAGGTTAATAAACTCACTTCTCCTTTTAGTTTATAAAAACATACCCCATTTCATCAAGGAATTTGTACATGAAGTGGAAAGATCACTATTCATTAAAAATAAATATAGATATTTAGCAGTTCATTAGAAAATGATTATCACTACATGTCTGCAGAAAACCATTCATACAGTCATGTTAATTTATGAGTAAAATGCCATATTTACAACATGTAATTTAAAGTATAAAATACACTTGTAAATATAAAATATAAGATAATAATAACCGTTGATTGAAACTATATAAGAGAAACCTATATATATAGCAAGTGTAATGAGAGTATGAAGAACATACATGTGTTACCTTCTTCATTATTTAAAGGACGAACTGTGGCTTGTAATTGAACACGTAATAACAAAAAGAATGAAACTAAATAATAAGTCACTAATTCTAATGTCGAATTTTAAAATAGTTTTTGATTCAAACTATAGAGGTAAAAGTTGAAAATTCTTCTGCAGCCGTATAACATATAACCCAAATGAACACGAAATGGATTCCAGAAACTCCTATGGCTAGCTATGAATGTAGCATGTACGCTATTTTGGACTTTGGTTATTCGCGTTGAATCAATTACTACATTCTAAGCATTGGTTTTTGCAACACCAGCCAAATTAAGCACTGCATAACTTCTGAAATGTTTCACAGACTGTAGTAATAACTATATATTAAGCCATTTTTGGTATTTGTCTGATGTTAATTTGTGAAGAAGAGAAAATGATGTGTGTTATAAACCTCTCATTCTGATTAATTCCATTAAGTTGATGTCATTGACATGAATTTATGAGCATGGAAACATAGGAATAATTTGTTTTTGTTTGTGGAGTGTAGTGTAGGTACTGAAGAAGACGAAAAAAGTTGCATTTATTATGGCTTGTAAATCACAATCTGCTATCTCTATGGGGGATCGTGACCCATGAGGAGTAGTTGCAAGCACACTCTGTATGTTGTAATGGAATCTCTAGTGTGTCAGGGAAAAAGAAACACAAGATTTTTAGCCATTTGAAGCAACGAAATAGTCAGCATTTTCTCCTACAACTTTTTTTGATTTCAAGAGGTGAATAGCTTCAGATATTAATTAGGTTACATATAATCAAATTTTCTAAATATGTAAGTTATGTATAGGGATACAAAGAGCTCCTACCAGATAATATGCCGAGTTCGGTTTGTTTGCTGAGTGTTTTTTTTATTGTCTTCTGCTCATACTGTTTTGATACTTTAAAGATCATTTTAATATATTTTAAAATTAATTATCAACCGTGTATTTTAAATACATAGCAACAAAAATAAATCAGAAAAACTCTAAACTCTAATATGAGTCATTTAGATAGTTACGAGTCTACAGTGAATAAAATGATAGCATGATAAAAAAAAATCTTAATTAAGATAGATTTTAAATAATTTGAATATAATCTTTAAAAAATAAATTTTAAATTTAATCAATTTTTACAGAATCACCCATTTATACCGTATATTACTTGTGTAGATCTTCAATAAATTAATCTCCAATAATTAAAAAAAATGATTGTGAGATCTCCTATAGGAAAAAAAGTGATATACAATATTTTTTACCAAAATCAGTTCTTGTGACTTTAACATATTTTGTTGAAATATATATTTTTATAACATATCTGACATCTCCTTACAATATGTTTTTCCTATTTATCCATCATTACATTACACTTTTTAGTTTATTTTTTCTTATTTAATCGTTTGTTTATTTTTAATTATCAATTAAGATTCTTTTGGGAATGCAAATAAAAAATAAATTTTCCTAGACACACTCTCTAAAAATAACTTTACCACTTAAAAAATCTTAGTTGAAGTGGGTACTAAAATCTGTGTTCAATCTTTCATAACTTGAAATTCAACAAAATAGAAGAACATTAATGTAGATGGGAAAAGCTTTGGTTAAACTCCACTTCAAATAAAACATACATAAAGGAAGAAAGAGATAAATTTATTTATTAGTTATGATAAAAAAATATATGGCGGTAACACATTTATAAGAATTATATATGCATGCCAGGGTTGAATTTTGTTCTAATGATTGGAAGTGCATGATTTGTTATATTATTGCTTCTTTCCACAGAGAGTTGTCATTATCAAATGCTAAATATATATATCTCTATATCTATCTCAATCTCTCCATATCAAATCCAGTTACCTTCTCCTATTGTGACTACTCAATGCCAAAGGAAAAAAAGGAAAAAGTGTATTTGCCAAACACATTTTTCTTTATTTACTAAGAGAGCAAGGACATACCATGTTTTTTACCTTAGGAATTCCTTCTTTTTTTTAATGCTTTTTGTATTGAATGGCCTATCGCCAGACTATCGGTCAAGTGGACCAAAGACAAGCGGTCCAGACCGTCCGTTATAGACAGACCTTTCCTTGGGTTGTTGATGTGACAATCTCTTCGGAGTGCTTTAAAGAAGCTCACGACCGAACGGCTTATCTGTTCATTCCAATTGAACTTTGTCTCCACATTTATGAAGACATCCTCATTTGTGGAGACATCCGACAGGACGCACGGTCCTTTAGTCGGGCGGCCGCACCAAAACCGGTGAGTAAATTAAAAGTGAATTAAAGTAATACAAGTCAGTAATCAAGATTAAAAAGCAATTGGGTCATGATTAAAAAAACCTTAATCACATACCCATAGCAAAAACTATAAATAGGAGCCCAAGGTAAGTTGGTGAGGACTTTTACTCGCATTTATTACAACATTTGTTACTATATCCTGATCGGACTTGAATTGACTTAAGCATCGGAGCCTTTTAGACAGGTACCCCGATAGTCTGACCAACCGAGCGGGAAGCAGTAAAGAAATCAAACAGGAGAAAGAACTAAACAGCTAGCAGAGGAGAACATTAAATAAAAAGACTTAAGAGTAATTTGAGTGTTGAAAATAGGTGTTTGGTCCCTATACCCGAAACACTTTTTAAAGTTAAAGTTCCAAATATACATTTCATCAAATGGTCTAGATTAAAAGAAAATAATTGCTATCTCAATTCTAATTTGCATTTAGCATATGTTACTTACATCTTTCTCAAATAATAACTATAAGTAAAAATTATAACTCAAACCAACTAACTATGCATTTCATGCATATAATTTAATACTAACATGAACAAATTCATTTTAATCAACTATTCTTGCTTGAAAGAGAGAAAAATACTTTGTATTACTAAAACTTTCGAAGTTCAATCCCTACACCCTCGATACTCCATTAATCAAAATTCATAGAAAAAGAAGAAGGAGATGAATTAATAGTTTGAAAGTGAACTTTTACTCTGATAAAAAATTTGTTTGGATTATTTTTGTTTTTGCTACCTCCTCATATAATGTTATGAAAATATATAATTTTATAAATTCATAGAGTTATTAGAAATTAAAAAAAGATGAATGCTGAGAAGTAGACTTTAAATTTAATTTCTTGAAATTTATTAAAAAATTTCTAAAAATTTATTAGACAAAAAATCAAACTAATTACGTGTAAAAAAAATCAAATTCAAAAGAAAGATATACGAAATAATAATATTAATTTATGTGATAAATATTCAAAAAAGAATAGACGTAACAAAACAATGAAAATTTCACTAAAATCTTTTCAAAAGATCCAAGAAGAAAAACACCTTTTTTTTTATATCAAATGGATAAATAATTATAATTATTTATGATTAGTTAACTTTGAAAATTTCAAAACAACTTTTTAGGTAAATTGAAATGGAATTTGAACTATAATTGATTATATTGTTTATAATTAACCCTAAACCCTAAAAACACGATATTAAAAACCTAAATAAAATTAATTATTTTAGTAAATAATTGATAATTAATAAAATTTATATTAAAACTAAACTTCAAATAATTAATCATTATATCAAATAACTTATTATTTTACTTATGATATCAAGTATAGCATATATAACATAGTCAATTATGTGTGATTAATTATGTTGAAAGTATTATAATTAATGTGCGAATGCAAGATAGTTTTTTACAGTTTATTATATTTCATTATATTTGATTAATATGTTCTTCACACCTTTTAAAAAAAATGGAAAAAAAAAAGTTAACCAAAAATAATAAAAGAAAAGATAACAAATAAGATTCAAACTCATTCACACCATCGATAAGAGAGATTTTCCGTAACATTCTCATATTTGAAAAGCGATAAACACTAAAAAAAATCATTGACGAATTTTAGAAACTAAAATAATAATTACCATATTAATAAAGTTAAATATTATTTTATAAAGTAAAAATTATTAATATCTAATAATCTCTATTATAACTAAAAAATTATAATTTATATGGGAATTAAATTATAAATTGGTTTCAAACATTAAGTTTGATAATTTAAAATTTTTGATAATTAATCTTAGAGACCAATTTAAAAATTCATAAATTAATTATATTTTTTATTTATACTAGAGATTATTTTAAATATCAATATTAATTTTTTTTATAAAAAATATTTAAATTAATTAATATAATTATTAATTATTTTATATGTTGATTATTATTTAATGATTTTTTATAGTGATTTTTTTAAAAAAAATATTTTAATATTTTTTATAAAATATATAATTTTTTTTTTACTTATTATCAATAATCTTTTCATTTAAACATGTTTTGCTATATTTGAAAAAAAAAATTGTTGATATTAGATTATATTTTATATGGGTTATAGTTGTGATTCTATATACATGATATTAGTCTTATATAAGAGATATTTGACATCTAACACTTTTAATCTCTAAGATTGAAGTTGTCAAAATGGGTTGGAATTCACGTCACATTCGGATCGGGTTGGCTTGAAATTTTCTTACAAATTTTAATACGGGTTGATTTTTGATCCGGCTCACCTAGAATTCGGCTCACCAACCCGCAAACACAAGTATTTTTTGTTAAGTTGGACTTTGTATTTGGATCATGTTAGGTTTTTTTTTTTAGCCAACACATAAATACTTTGTATTTTTGTGATTTTGATTTGTATTTGAATTATACTAAAGTTTATTTAGATTTTAATTAAAATTATAATCTAGTTTTGACTCAAAAAATAAATAAAAAAATTGTATTTTTTTAATTAAGTGAACCCATTAATCAACCCGTTTAACTCACAAACATGCGGTAGGAATTTTTTTGGCTCGCTAATTAGTAAATCAGATTGAGTTGGCTCACTAAGTGATCAACCCGTGGTGGGTCGAGTTGGGTCGGACTAGATTACCTGTTTTGACAACTCTATTCAAAATTTTAAGACAATAAAATTATAGGTCTTACATTTTATATAGTGTTTAACTTTGTTTGTCTTATTTGTATAAAACTTTCGATTCGTATTTGAATTATTCCGAAAAGTTTGATAACATTTACGAGAAATCCATACTTAATGAGTCTGGTGTTTAACGTCTTCAGTGTCACACAACAATTAATAAATGTAAATTCTTCGTATTACATCCTATAACACCTTCCATGTGAAACCAAAAAGCGAAAATATATATATATATATATATATATATATATATATATATATATATATATATATATATATATATATATATATATATTTTTATTTTTTATTTATGTTTATT
>Ga0214544_1005262_pt1 | contig 25216 bp, 16 predicted proteins | sample CNSS3metaG_FD_160074 | JGI IMG/M metagenome (GOLD analysis project Ga0214544, IMG submission 160074) | Root nodule microbial communities from cowpea collected in UCLA plant growth center, Los Angeles, California, USA - CNSS3 | ecosystem: Host-associated > Plants > Roots > Nodule | place: USA... | reverse complement strand
AAAGTTTTTGGTTGTGCTTCATATATTTTGTTGAACTCTAATAGTAGAGATAAATTGGACCCTAAGGCAAAGCGATGTTATTTCATTGGCTATGGATCTGACATGTATGGCTACAGGTTTTGGGATGACCAAAACAAGAAAATTATCAGAAGTAGAAATGTTACTTTTAATGAAAACATGTTCTATAAGGACAGGACTGCAGAATTTGCAAATGCAAATAAAAAGCCAGAGCAGGTATCATTAGAAGAAATTTCAGAAAGTGATGTAGCCAACAGAAGGCAGAATACAGAAGTAGAGCCTGAGTCAGAGCCCAAGTCAGAGTTTGGGTCAGAACCTGAACAGATAATTGAGTCAGTAACTCCTGAATTACCGACTAGAAGGTCTAGTAGAACAATTATAGCACCACAAAGGTACTCCCCTTCATTGCATTACTTGTTGTTGACTGATGCTGGTGAGCCAGAGCATTTTGCTGAGGCTATACAGGGAGGTGAATCTATTAAGTGGGAGCTAGCAATGGAAGATGAGATAAAGTCTCTTCAGAAGAATAAGACATGGTCTTTAACCAAGCTTCCAGAAGGAAAGAAGGTTTTGCAAAACAAGTGGGTCTATCGGTTAAAAGAAGAACCAGATGGCAGCAAACGATATAAGGCCAGACTCGTAGTGAAAGGGTTCCAACAGAGACAAGGAATTGACTTCACAGAAATTTTCTCTCCTGTTGTCAAGATGACTACCATTAGAGTTATCTTGAGTATAGTAGTTGTAGAAAATCTTCATCTGGAGCAGTTAGATGTGAAAACTGCATTCCTACATGGAGATCTTGAGGAAGAAATCTTTATGGCACAACCAAAAGGTTTTGAAGTACAAGGCAAAAAGAATCTTGTATGCAAGCTTCATAAAAGTTTGTATGGGTTGAAACAAGCACCGCGACAATGGTATAAGAAGTTTAATGAGTTTATGAGAAACTCAGGATTTCACAGATGTGAAGAAGATCATTGTTGTTACGTGAAGAAATATGTTGATAGTTATATCATTCTTGCCTTGTATGTTGATGACATGTTGATTGCTGGTGCTAATATGGCAGAAATTGACAGGTTGAAGAAACAATTGTCAGAAAATTTTGAAATGAAGGATCTTGGTCCAGCCAAGCAAATTCTTGGTATGAGAATTTCCAGGGATAGATCTAAAGGTATTCTAAATTTATCTCAGGAAAAATATATTGAAAAATTGCTTAGCAGGTTCAATGTTGGAAATGCTAAAACCAGGAATACACCTTTGGGAACTCACTTAAAGTTCTCAAAAAGGCAATCTTCTCAGACAGAGGAAGAAGAAAATCACATGTCTAAAGTGCCATATGCATCTGCAGTAGGGAGCTTGATGTATGCTATGGTTTGCACCAGACCTGATATAGCACATGCAGTGGGAGTTGTGAGCAGGTTTCTATCCAATCCCGGAAAGGAGCATTGGGAAGGCGTGAAGTGGATATTGAGATATTTGAAGGGCACTTCAAAGATGCATTTGTCCTTTAAAAGAAGTAATCTCACTTTACAGGGGTTTTCTGATGCAGATTTGGGAGGTGATTTGGATGGTAGAAAGAGCACAACAGGTTATATTTTTACGTTGGGTGGCACAGCTATCAGTTGGAAGTCCAAACTTCAAGGAAGAGTCTCCCTTTCAACCACTGAAGCTGAATATATAGCTATCTCAGAAACAGCAAAAGAGATGATATGGTTGAAGAATCTTCTAAAAGAATTAGGAAAAGGGCAAGATGAACCTTCATTGTTCAGTGACAGTCAAAGTGCCATTTGTCTTGCTAAAAATCCAATTCTTCACTCCAGATGCAAACACATTGAATTGAAGTATCATTTTATCAGAAACTTGATAAATGATGGAGATTTGATTTTGTTGAAGATTCCAGGTGCAGAGAATCCAGCTGATATGTTGACCAAGACTGTCACAACAACTAAGTTGAGGCTTTGCATTGCCTCAACTGGCCTTCGAGAAAATTGATGATGAAGGCACTACACTAGGTGGTAATGTAAATCAAACCCCAAGTGGGAGAATTGTTAGAATTATGGTGCTTGATTTAGTCCCACATCGCTTAGAATAGTGAGATGTGGTTCTCTATTTTACTATATAAGAGACTCTATGTAAAGCTTTAAGATACACCAAAAATACAAATACTTCCTAGTGTAGTCGTGGACGTAGGCATACACATTGTACGCCGAACCACGTTAAATTCTTTGTGTCTATTTTTCTCTCCTTTATTCTTTCCTTTATTGCCTTGTTCCTAACCAAGCTTGGAGAAATAACAAGCTCCATAGAGTTCATCAATAAATTCATCAATTGTCGAAATAGGGAAATTATCCTTAATTGTAATAGCCTTTAAGGCTCTGTAATCATTGCAAACTCTCCATGATCCGTCTTTCTTCTTGACCAAAATGATGGGAGAAGAAAAAGGATTAGTGTTAGGCTGAATCAGACCTTCTTTCAATATATTGTCCACTAACTTTTCTATGTCCTCCTTTTGGCTGTGTGGATACCTATATGGTTTCACCTTAACTAAGTTGGAGCCGACAGGCAAAGGAATTGAATGGACATGTGACCTGCTAAGGGGTAGGCCACTAGGAGTAGATAAAACCTTGTTGTAAGTGTGTAATAGCAAAGCTAACTTCAGTTCCATGTTAAGGGGCAATTCCAATAAAGGAAAAGAGTAAATATCCTCTTGTAACAGCTGCATACTGTACACTTCAACAATGACATCTTTATTCACCATCCTTCGTATTTGGTGTAGTTGGACTTGCTGCATACTCATATCAGCCTCGCCTTGCAACGTAGTAAATTTCCCTTGATGTAGAAACTTGATCTGTAAAGAGTCATAATTAGCCAAATGAGGGCCAATAGTCTTCAACCATCTGGCTCGTAATATGAGATATGCACCCGAAATTGGTAATAGAAAAACTGGTAAAGTGAACACATGACCTTGTGCATTCACTCGCAGTTGTTGAATCATTCCTTCTGCTTGCATGTAGTTGCCATTACCCACTATCACCTTGATTCGAAGAGATAACTGAAAGGAATGAAGTTTGGGAACTGATTCGAAGAAAGGACTCACATAGTCATTGGAACAAAGTGGGTGTTCAGAAACCAGTTAGACGAAGATGTGAACATTACCAAGAACAAAGCTAGGCTTTCTGCAAAAGGATACAAACAAGAAAAAAGTATAGACTATGATGAAACATATGCTCTGGTTGCAAGGTTAGAGGTTATACGCCTACTTCTTTCCTATTCCTCTCTTATGAAATTTAAATTGTATCAAATGGATGTTAAGAGTGCTTTTCTAAATGGTTTTATTAAAGATGTGTATGTTGAACAACCTCCTGGTTTTGAGGATTATAAGTTTCGTAATCATATTTATAAGTTAAAGAAAGAACTTTATGGATTGAAACAAGCACCTAGATCTTTGTATGAAAGATTAAGCACGTTTTTGTTAGAAAATGATTTTGAGTGAGGAATAATTGATCAATTCTATTTATTAATAAAGTAGGTGGTCACACCTTACTTATTCAAGTATATGTGGATGATATAATTTTTGGATCAACATATAATTCTCTATGTGAAGGTTTTGTAAGTATTATGCAGGGAGAATTTGAAATGTCAATGATGGGTGAATTGACAGTCTTGGGTTTGTCTCCACTGGAATGTTCAAAAATTGTGCCACTCTTGGTTGCAAAAAATTGCATGAGCTTCCACCATCAATCAACACTTTAATTGGTATGGTACCAACATGAGCCACAAATTTAATTGTTCCCACTCCTAAGCCTCCTTTTAAAGTATTAAGAGACAAATGGTGATCATTTGTGCCTGCGACTTCAGAACCATTGGGATGTGCTTCTGCCATCACCACGGGGGTCACCAATTTCTCTTCCATTAATTGTAAGAAATATAATTGGCAGTTGGGGCATTTGTGATTAAATGAGAATTTTTCATCACAAAAATAACATAATCCTTTTTCACGTCTGAGTTGCATTTCTGTTGGGCTGATGCGTTTACCATTAGGAGTTTTGAAAAGTGGTCCTAGAGGATTGGGTAATAATGGTGGTAACATAGACTTTGTGGTAGGACTGGTGCTTTAAGGAGCCTTGTTAACCGCTGCAGCACTAGAAGAGGTAACAAAAGAAGGGTAAGTATATTGAGAAGTATGCATCACAAGAGATGATTTATTTGGTTGATATTTATCTTTATAAAGCTTAGCCAAAGCCACCGCGCGCAATAATGTCGGTGGGGATAATTCCATCACATCCCTTTTAATATCCACCTTCAAACCACTGATAAAACAATTCAAAATGGTAGCCTCTCTTAATCCTTCAGATCTATTAGCCAATGACATGAACTTCAGATAATACTCTGATATTGAACTTTGTTGATGCAACTTAAACAACTCTGCCATGGGACAGTCAAAGGGAGAAGGCCCGAAGTGAGACTCCAAAGCTCGTGTAAGAGTTGCCCAAGTAGTCACGACATCTATTTTTTAGAGCATTTGGAACCAAGGAACCACCTCCTTCTCAAAATGCATTGAGGCAATTTCAACATGATCAACATCCTGGGTGTTGTGATAATTGAAAAATTTGTCAGCTTTGAATATCCATTCTAGCACGGACGAAGTTCCATCGAAATGGGGAAACCCAAAAAGAAATGTCTCTGCTCGGTGAAATTGTCGTAATTGGAGAAACCCTCATCGTGGACCCTAAGTTCGTTGTACTTCCATGATTGTGCGCAGAACTCAATAACAATTGTTGCAAAGCTGCTTTAATTTCTTCCATCGTTGATTCTTATGCCTGAGTCTTTTCCTCCATTGGTTTTTGAAGTTGGTCCACCATTACCGCTAAACGACGAATATCCTCCGCATTGGTACAAATTTCGGCTTGCATATCCTTCATTCTGGTGTTTTCCGCCATGGAAGTCAATGGAAGCACCAAATGCAACAACCAGTCTCAATCAAAGATAAAATTTCAATGAAACGATAACTTCAAACAATAAACCATAATTGGGAACAAAGTTAGGGTAACTCTGAAATTTATTTCTGCAATCAACGTCTTAGAATTCAACAATTCAATGTATAACCAGCAACACAATGAAATTCAAATGTCTATTAACCGCAAAATTATGATTTGTTCCTCTTCAATGCCATACCTGCATTTAAGCATAGAAGGTTGTTGATTGTGAGTAATAGAGTCAGATTGAGAAAGGAAATAGGAAGGTCAAGGAAAAGTTTAAAGAGAATAATCAGAAGAGAGGATTTTCATACCGCGTAATGTCCTCTACACGTAGTCCTTCCATTTTGTATTCTCTTACCGGACTCTGTCACTTTTGCGCACGTCCTTCCCCTTTTTATTTGTTGACACGTGGTCATTACGAATAACCACTTCATTCTCTTTATTTTTCTAGCATGGTCTGTTACATAGAGAAATGGAAAAGGTGTGCATTTAATAGTGCAACAAAATAGTAAGGATTTGAAGTTAAGTGGAGGAATCTGGAGAGGGCCAGGTGAGTTAAGACAACTTTAATGGGATTATGAGAATTTAAGAGATTTAATTAGGCCGATAATCGAAATTAAAAGGATTTTATTTTGGGCAGATTATTATTGTAAAGTTAAGCTGTATATTTGGAATGGTACTAAGTGATAATGAAAAGAAAAAAAAAGAGAGGAAAAAACTGAGTTGGAGATAGAAGAAAAGAAAGATCTGGAAATATTTGAGTGTTGAAAGTTAAAGTTAAATTGAGTAGCACGTTTTTGCTTATTTGGTTTACGCAATATTATATAAAAAAATGACATTTTGGGAACTTAAGTGCAGCCCGTGAAATTTGGAAGGAAAGCTTGTTATATGGATGGAGTGAAATTAGGCAAGTTAAATATTGTTCTTATTAAATAGAGGTGACAAATTAGGGGCAGTGAGCATGTAATTTTGTTATTTTAGATATTGTTGATCTTGAAATGTGAAACCCTTAGTGTTATAAAGTCTCTGAAATATTATATTATGGAGACACAATATTAAATAATATTAATTTATTTTCATCACTATTAGTACGTAACTGTTAATTTGTGGTCATATGTAATTTTGTATTGATTAAAGTTATATAATATAAAATTATACAGTTTCTAAGAGTGGATGGTAAGATTCAGTTTTGTGTTAATTATAAATTTAGATACAACCTTGATTTTTAATAATGTATGTAAAATTTAATTCTTTATTTGGCAATTTCTTTTAGTTTTCTTTTACCATGCTATATTGATATCGTAGACAAGAATTAAAAATGGTGGTTGGACAACATAAGGAATAAGGAGTCATTGGGGAGTTTTAGTATCACCGTATGTAGCGTATTATATTATGTGTGTGGTTATTTGGATAGAGCTAGAGAGTTTTAAAATTTTCATATTTTTCTACGTCAGCAACAATACTTAATTTCCTAAGAATCTTGATAAAAATCATCCTTTTATCCATACTAGATTTTTAAAGTTTCTTTTCAAAATTACTTAGACAGTTTCTTTACCGTCACAACACAAAACTTCTTATTCTCAAAAAAGTTATTTTTGATATTGGTTTAGTGTTTTATAAATAGATTTTCGAAAACTAAGTTAATGAGTTGAAAAGACAAATTATAAATGTCAAAGATAATCGACTATCATTTATGGTAATCAATTATTTTAAAGAGGTTTCTAAAAAATTAAAGTTTCATGCTGATAGACTTTTATGAAAACTGAAGTGATAATTGATTATCACGATGCATTTTATAAAAATAAGAACATTCCCAGATATTTAAGTGCTTGCTACTTGTTTTATGAAATTATAAGCTAACTTAAACATACGAACTATTAATAACTTATTACAAGAGGATTTAAGCAATAACAAAATTAGTCTTCCAATAATCTTCCAATATTTGTTTTGAAGATTCTTGCAATTGTCATCATCAAAATCTTTGCAACACAACTTTTCTTGTTTTGCTAACAACATGGTTGAATGATTATCCCTTTTAATATCCACCTTCAAACCACTGATAAAACAATTCAAAATGGTAGCCTCTCTTAATCCTTCAGATCTATGAGCCACAAATTTAATTGTTCCCACTCCTAAGCCTCCTTTTAAAGTATTAAGAGACAAATGGTGATCATTTGTGCCTGCGACTTCAGAACCATTGGGATGTGCTTCTGCCATCACCACGGGGGTCACCAATTTCTCTTCCATTAATTGTAAGAAATATAATTGGCAGTTGGGGCATTTGTGATTAAATGAGAATTTTTCATCACAAAAATAACATAATCCTTTTTCACGTCTGAGTTGCATTTCTGTTGGGCTGATGCGTTTACCATTAGGAGTTTTGAAAAGTGGTCCTAGAGGATTGGGTAATAATGGTGGTAACATAGACTTTGTGGTAGGACTGGTGCTTTAAGGAGCCTTGTTAACCGCTGCAGCACTAGAAGAGGTAACAAAAGAAGGGTAAGTATATTGAGAAGTATGCATCACAAGAGATGATTTATTTGGTTGATATTTATCTTTATAAAGCTTAGCCAAAGCCACCGCGCGCAATAATGTCGGTGGGGATAATTCCATCACATCCCTTTTAATATCCACCTTCAAACCACTGATAAAACAATTCAAAATGGTAGCCTCTCTTAATCCTTCAGATCTATTAGCCAATGACATGAACTTCAGATAATACTCTGATATTGAACTTTGTTGATGCAACTTAAACAACTCTGCCATGGGACAGTCAAAGGGAGAAGGCCCGAAGTGAGACTCCAAAGCTCGTGTAAGAGTTGCCCAAGTAGTCACGACATCTATTTTTTAGAGCATTTGGAACCAAGGAACCACCTCCTTCTCAAAATGCATTGAGGCAATTTCAACATGATCAACATCCTGGGTGTTGTGATAATTGAAAAATTTGTCAGCTTTGAATATCCATTCTAGCACGGACGAAGTTCCATCGAAATGGGGAAACCCAAAAAGAAATGTCTCTGCTCGGTGAAATTGTCGTAATTGGAGAAACCCTCATCGTGGACCCTAAGTTCGTTGTACTTCCATGATTGTGCGCAGAACTCAATAACAATTGTTGCAAAGCTGCTTTAATTTCTTCCATCGTTGATTCTTATGCCTGAGTCTTTTCCTCCATTGGTTTTTGAAGTTGGTCCACCATTACCGCTAAACGACGAATATCCTCCGCATTGGTACAAATTTCGGCTTGCATATCCTTCATTCTGGTGTTTTCCGCCATGGAAGTCAATGGAAGCACCAAATGCAACAACCAGTCTCAATCAAAGATAAAATTTCAATGAAACGATAACTTCAAACAATAAACCATAATTGGGAACAAAGTTAGGGTAACTCTGAAATTTATTTCTGCAATCAACGTCTTAGAATTCAACAATTCAATGTATAACCAGCAACACAATGAAATTCAAATGTCTATTAACCGCAAAATTATGATTTGTTCCTCTTCAATGCCATACCTGCATTTAAGCATAGAAGGTTGTTGATTGTGAGTAATAGAGTCAGATTGAGAAAGGAAATAGGAAGGTCAAGGAAAAGTTTAAAGAGAATAATCAGAAGAGAGGATTTTCATACCGCGTAATGTCCTCTACACGTAGTCCTTCCATTTTGTATTCTCTTACCGGACTCTGTCACTTTTGCGCACGTCCTTCCCCTTTTTATTTGTTGACACGTGGTCATTACGAATAACCACTTCATTCTCTTTATTTTTCTAGCATGGTCTGTTACATAGAGAAATGGAAAAGGTGTGCATTTAATAGTGCAACAAAATAGTAAGGATTTGAAGTTAAGTGGAGGAATCTGGAGAGGGCCAGGTGAGTTAAGACAACTTTAATGGGATTATGAGAATTTAAGAGATTTAATTAGGCCGATAATCGAAATTAAAAGGATTTTATTTTGGGCAGATTATTATTGTAAAGTTAAGCTGTATATTTGGAATGGTACTAAGTGATAATGAAAAGAAAAAAAAAGAGAGGAAAAAACTGAGTTGGAGATAGAAGAAAAGAAAGATCTGGAAATATTTGAGTGTTGAAAGTTAAAGTTAAATTGAGTAGCACGTTTTTGCTTATTTGGTTTACGCAATATTATATAAAAAAATGACATTTTGGGAACTTAAGTGCAGCCCGTGAAATTTGGAAGGAAAGCTTGTTATATGGATGGAGTGAAATTAGGCAAGTTAAATATTGTTCTTATTAAATAGAGGTGACAAATTAGGGGCAGTGAGCATGTAATTTTGTTATTTTAGATATTGTTGATCTTGAAATGTGAAACCCTTAGTGTTATAAAGTCTCTGAAATATTATATTATGGAGACACAATATTAAATAATATTAATTTATTTTCATCACTATTAGTACGTAACTGTTAATTTGTGGTCATATGTAATTTTGTATTGATTAAAGTTATATAATATAAAATTATACAGTTTCTAAGAGTGGATGGTAAGATTCAGTTTTGTGTTAATTATAAATTTAGATACAACCTTGATTTTTAATAATGTATGTAAAATTTAATTCTTTATTTGGCAATTTCTTTTAGTTTTCTTTTACCATGCTATATTGATATCGTAGACAAGAATTAAAAATGGTGGTTGGACAACATAAGGAATAAGGAGTCATTGGGGAGTTTTAGTATCACCGTATGTAGCGTATTATATTATGTGTGTGGTTATTTGGATAGAGCTAGAGAGTTTTAAAATTTTCATATTTTTCTACGTCAGCAACAATACTTAATTTCCTAAGAATCTTGATAAAAATCATCCTTTTATCCATACTAGATTTTTAAAGTTTCTTTTCAAAATTACTTAGACAGTTTCTTTACCGTCACAACACAAAACTTCTTATTCTCAAAAAAGTTATTTTTGATATTGGTTTAGTGTTTTATAAATAGATTTTCGAAAACTAAGTTAATGAGTTGAAAAGACAAATTATAAATGTCAAAGATAATCGACTATCATTTATGGTAATCAATTATTTTAAAGAGGTTTCTAAAAAATTAAAGTTTCATGCTGATAGACTTTTATGAAAACTGAAGTGATAATTGATTATCACGATGCATTTTATAAAAATAAGAACATTCCCAGATATTTAAGTGCTTGCTACTTGTTTTATGAAATTATAAGCTAACTTAAACATACGAACTATTAATAACTTATTACAAGAGGATTTAAGCAATAACAAAATTAGTCTTCCAATAATCTTCCAATATTTGTTTTGAAGATTCTTGCAATTGTCATCATCAAAATCTTTGCAACACAACTTTTCTTGTTTTGCTAACAACTTTGGCCTCGAGCATGGTGTTAATGATTAAGCTATAACAATCAATAGGTACATGGTTGAACAGCCCATAAATTGTCAAAAGATCAGCTTTTATGCACTAGGCGTGGTTAGTGCTTATGGGACATAGAATCCAAACAATTAGATAGAGAAGGAGCCTCTCATCCATCTTGAGGCCACCTACAAGGAGCTATTTTCCTACGTCCTGTTGAGGATTCCATAAGATATGTAAACCAATAGCCTATTGAACCCTTCAATCCCAGTGAGAATTTGCAAAGCATCTTCTTTGGTAGGAAATTTTGCTACGCTTTCCCAAATATCATTGTCTAGAATGATATTGACGCATTTTACCTTGCTGAAGTCTACTCCATCTCTGTATTTGAAAATGTAGTAGAACACTTTTACTAGATCAGGAAGGTAGGTGCCTTGCATTTCCACAAAATATTTAATGTCTTCAACGTCGAAAAGAGAAGGCAAATGAAACCCAGAAGTGAGAAAGTTGATGAATGTAGGAGTGATTATGGCTTTGTCTTTCCACAGATTGATAAATTCTATTCTCCATTCTTCATAAAAAATCCATCCTTCAATGGAGGCATTTGTGGGTGGAGGTTGAATGGAGGGACAAACACTCCTTCTTTTGGTAAGGATCTTCCTACGAGATGGTTTGGCCATTGAAAATGAAAAGGAAATGGAGAATGGATGAAAATTTGAGAGAAATTTGAGCTTGAAGAGTGGTTAGGTTCAACCAAGAGAGAATAATGAAAATTGAGCATTTGATGAGGAACTAATCGATTTTAATAACGTAGATTTATACCCTGATTTTCCCAACGGTTTGATTGCAGTTTTCAATGCAAATCTAGTCGTTAAGACGGTTAGTTTTCAAAATCTTCTGTCCAACGTCATGTGATAATCAATTATTATAAGATGATAATCGATTATCATTTCAAAAATTTTAAATTCGAAAAGTTCTGATGATTAGATAATTGATTATCTTGAACGATAATCGATTATTTCAGAGGAGATTTTTCACAAGTTTACAAGAGATGTTTTAATCGATTATCTCTAAGGTAATTGATTATACCAAAGGAGTTTTTTTTTAACTTTTTTACAAAAGTGGAAAATCGATTATCGCTTGGATTAATTGATTATTGTACCGTCATTTATTGAAAATGTGAAAAACACATGATTTTGTTGTCTTGAGACACGTCTAGTATCCCAAATCTCTCCTAAGTTCATATACACACAACTTGCATAATATCAAGTCTACTTGCAATAAGATATAAAAGAGATCATATCATACATATAAACATAGTTTGATTAACTCCCACACATGATTCATCTTTCTCCAAATAACAAGATATTGTCATAGGAGTACTTTCCTCCTTAGCACTATCCATTCCAAATTTCTTAAGTACTTCCTTAAAATACTTAGATTGAGATATGAAGGTTTTTCCTTCCATTTGCTTAATTTGTAGTACAATGAAGAATGTCAATTCACCTATCATTGACATTTCAAATTCTCCATGCATAATACTTACAAAACCTTCACATAGAGAATTATATGTTGATCCAAAAATTATATCATCCACATATACTTGAATAAGTAAGGTGTTACCACCTACTCTATTAATAAATAGAATTGATCAATTATTCCTCACTCAAAATCATTTTCTAACAAAAACATGCTTAATCTTTCATACAAAGATCTAGGTGTTTGTTTCAATCCATAAAGTTATTTCTTTAACTTATAGATATGATTACGAAACTTATAATCCTCAAAACCAGGAGGTTGTTTAACATACACATATTCTTTAATAAAACCATTTAGAAAAGCACTCTTAACATCCATTTGATACAATTTAAATTTCATAAGAGAGGAATAGGCAAGAAGTAGGCGTATAACCTCTAACCTCACAACCAGATCATATGTTTCATCATAGTCTATACCTTCTTCTTGTTTGTATCCTTTTGCAACAAGCCTAGCTTTGTTCTTGGTATTGTTCCCATCTTCGTCTAACTGGTTTCTGAACACCCACTTTGTTCCAATGACTTGACGTGGGTCCTCTCTTCGAATCAGTTCCCAAACTTCATTCCTTTCAAATTGATTTAGCTCTTCTTGCATTGATATGCACCATTGATCATCTTGAAGAGCTTCTTCCACATTCTTTTATTCGATCAATGAAACAAAAGTTGCGTTCATACAAAAATTTGTCATGCTCCTGGTAGTTACTCCCTTTGGTATGTCTCCAATGATGTTGTCTAAAGACAATCCCATTGGTGATCTCCAACCTTTTGAAAGATCTTCGGGTTGAGGGACTGGATTCTCATTAAGTACATTTCGTTAAGTCATGACACGTGTTACGTGGCAGTTTACGGTCATGACACGTGGCAGTGGTAAAACTTGTTTTTAATTTAGTCCTATATTTTTAATTTTTGGTTCAATTTAGTACCCCTATTTTTTAAAATGATCCAATTTCGTCATTTTTAATTTGAGACTAAATTAGTAAATAAACTTAATTACAACTTATATATACATGTTAAAATAAATTTCTTTAATATATACATCAAATCACTTCACCTAAATACTCAAATTATTTTATTTTTTACATTTTTACTTTTATAATTTTTTACACTTATAAAAAATAAAATAATTTGAATATTTAGGTGTATTGATTTGATGTATAAATTCAAAACAATAATTTTAATATGTATATATAAGCAATAATTAAACTTATTTACTAATTTGGTCTCAAATTTGAAAGGACAAAATTGAATCGTTTTAAAGAATTGGGTACTAAACCTCTTCGGGTTACTAGAGGTTTCACCTCTATAGATATCCTTCTCAATCTCTTCTAAGGTCAAGAATTCAAAATTACAAAGAACAAAACAATATCTCGTGCAAAAGAGTATAATTATGATGATAGGAAGAACTTCACAATGTTAAGGATATTACAATGGTTACCACTCAACCTACTATCACTCTATGCAAAATGAATTTGACTTTATGCTCTCAGAGTATTCTCACACAAACAAAATATTCAAAGTAAAGAGTAGGGATAGATAAAATGAATACAAAGGATTTATATTGGTTCACCTCCCATTGAGGCTATATCCAGTCTCTTAGGCTACCTATTTAAGAAATTCCACTAATCAATACCTTTGATCAGTAATGAGTATCACCCTCTCAAAGTTACAACGAGTTTCAACCCCTTTAGGCATCAAAAGTACAAATCTTTCTAGGCTACACTGAGTACCAACCTATCCTAGTATCCTTCTTAATCTCCCCCTGAGATCAAGAACACCCAATTACAATGAGTAACCAGAAATACATAGTGAAGTGCACAATTCAGCTCATAGATTACAACTTCACTCAATGAAGGATTTATACTATGTAAGCTCTCAACCCAATATTCACTAAACACTATTAATATGGTAGTTTCACAACACTTTGATATTTTTAATTCTTTCGTTAGTCTTCCCATATGGCTTTGCATCCTTTATATAGTTGTTGCATTTGATAATTATGGAGACTTTCAATTGTAACGCTTCATCATGATTTCTCTTTATAAGGAATAACTTGATGAATTCATTAATTTTATTCTTCAAAATATATCTTCAACATCTTACTTCAAGACTTCAATTCTAAATTTGCTTATGCTATTTGAGATATCTTCTTTCCTTTCTTGATTGAGCTTAAGCTTGATTCAAATGCTACTCTTTCTTCAACGTTCACAATTGTTCTATTAAGGAAACTTTATGCAATGCGATTTTGCATTTAAATTTTAGAGCAATAATACTTCTTCCCACTCAATCAAACAATTCATTTAATGTAAGTTGAGTTCTACTGTTTAGGTCGTCTAATAACTTAGTCATTTAATGGTGTAAGTTTCCTTGGGCCGTCTAACGCCTTGAGTCGTCTAACACCTTGTGTCATCTAGAGACACAGGTTGTCTAATGAATTGGGTCGTCTAATGCATATACCTATCGGTTATCCTTTAGTGTACTCGTTTCATGCACTAACTTTTGTATTGTTTGGACTCATTTAATGCCAAGACTTTGCTTTTGCATCTTTCATACTTCCATCTTACAATAATATTTATAATGCTTCAATCTCAACAATTAAATGTGTGAGAACACATGTATTAGTGATATATATATATATATATATATATATATATATATATATATTTTTTTTTTTTTTAATATGTAAAACATGTTAATCAATCACTATAATTGATTTTATCACGTAGATGTTCTTGCTACTCATCTAATGTTGTTTCACTTCTAAACAAAAACTTCCTTGTCTAATAGAGTGATTATTTTGTAATAATAAAAAATTCATTGGTTTAATGCAGCTCATCTACTTTAACAATCTCTCCCTTGTTTTATGATGACACAACCCATCAAGACTAATGCATATCATTAAATATTAGAGCACATGGTTGCAAAATCATATCTTAGAATAGAATAGATCAAAATATGCCATATTGTAAATAGCACAATTCTTATCCAAAGTATCAAATTTTAAGATTGGTAGTTAGAATTCCATATATCAAAGTACAAAATTGATCATAATATCAAGGTGAACAACATAAGATCATCTAACAACAAACTATTAATCAAAACTAATTAAATTCAAATTGTCATTATTGAAAGCAAATACCAATGTACAAGCAACAGAAAGTTGTACCAATAAAATTGAAAATTATGAAATTTAAAGAACAAATTTAAAAACCAAATAAATCAAAAACTAGAAAATTTTTGGAAAACTTAGAAATTGCCCTTGCATTCCTCTTCTTCATCTCTCTTCATTTCTCCCCCTTTTTGTCATTAATAAAAAAGATTTGAAGAAGAAAGAAGTTATCACTACTACGGGGAAGGCTTAGGAGGAGGTAGGGGTATGATGTCACAAGCATAACAGATATCAGCAAACATAATTCTCGTTATGGTTGACATGTGATAGGTTGCATTGTGTTCATCATGTTTGGCTTTATACGCAATCAAAAACTTGATAGTATTTTCACATCCCCGCATGATGGTCTTATACACAATCGTTTTCATGGTGTCTATATTCCTTGTGGCCCTTTCAGGTTCCACGAGAGGCATGGCTGGTATCAATGGAGGATTAAGGTATAACGTGAGGATCACATACGAAAAATGGGTTCAAGATGGGCCTTTAGTTGGATATATGATAGACTCAAAAGTATCCACACTAGAATATGGTTTCAGTGTTGCTTTCCTGCGAATGGGTAAATTTTGAGGAACACTAGGTTTCTTGATGAAGAGACATGAGTCACAAGCTTTCCTTTTGTTGGAGGTACCAACCTTTTTGCTTGGATCATGGTTTCAAGAAAAAATTAGGTTAACAAGGATGGAGATGAGTGATTTAGGGTCAACTAATGATAATCATATATAAGTAGGGATAGTTTTGGAAATATTTGTAGCTCAGACATTTGGAGAAAGATTTTATAATTGCAACAATTAATTTCAAATTTTGGTGAAAATATAAAATATTTGAAATTTGTTTTGAAATTAAAATCAAAACCTTTCCAGATTAAAGATATTTTTGTAATTAATTTGAATTTAGAAAATATTTTAATATATGATCTTCGAAATTAGGAAATATGAAACAAAATAGTTAAAAACATATATGAAGTAGTAATTGTAACACCCCATTTAATTAATAACCCTAATTAAAGGAAATATCACACAGATAATATAAGAGGCAAAGTTCTTGAGTATAGACACTACTCCTTACTGTTATCCAAAAGAAACCAGAATAGAAATTAAGGCACACCACGATGCCAGTAACCAAAATAGTGAAAGGGGTTGACAGAATACAAAAGAAAGTGCAAAAACAAGACAATACATGGGCCATAGCCCTAAAAGAAAGCAGGAATCCAACCCAGAGAGGCTATGCAGCAGAATCACTGTTTCCCTATTGACCACGAGAGGTTCTCACATATGCTCATATCAATAAATTGATGATCATTGCAAAGAGAGAAAACCACACACATAACAATCAAACAAGCAAAGGGTAAGCTAGAGCACAAAATGATTTATCATACAGTTACATACAATTTCATAGTCCAATATGCATATGTCAACCACCCATGTTATGAATTGCAAACAATACACTAAGACTCAAGACACGACTCATCCGGATACATATAATTAGTCGGATTCAGCGGACGCTTGCACATGTGGTGGACTTTACTGCTCTACCGAACTGCTCTACTGAGCTAATTATTACAGTGTCTTGTTCCCTCCAAACACAAGGTTAGCCCTTAAAGTGTTCCAGGCCTTTTACTACTCTCACCACTTGAGTCAATCACTCTATGTGAGACTAACTAACTCTTTAGAGTGTCAGGATGCAATCCTTACCTTGAATCCTTACTAAATTATATAAATGAGGCACCACCATGAGCTCCCACTAACAGGGGTCAATGGAATTATGTCCTTACCAAATGAGGCACCACCATGAGATCTCACCTAGAGATTCATGGAATTACGCCCTGACCAATGAGGCACCACCACGAAACTATCGTGGAATTACGTCCTAACCACACCAACATCATTTTCCATCAATCAATATAACATTATTGCTCATACCAATTCCATGTCACTTTTATAACCAACCATCCCATACTCATTACACACCAAGATCATGCCAAACTCATCATTCACAACCCATAAACCATTTTACTCATGCATATTCACTTATCTCATGCTTTAACATAGAAATCCAACTTAACAACACATTATGCGAACGATTTGGAATTTTAGAAATAAAACTGCAGCTTGTGTAAAGCTCCAAAAATTTTGTATTTATATTAAAATTAAATATGATTGAATCAAGAACCAACTTAATTGAATAACTATAAAGAAAGTTATGCACTAAACAAGCAAGAAAAGGTCAATGTTGTCAACAACCAAACTACAGTGATCTTGCGATAAAAACTGCTCTCATTACAGAGCTTCGATTCAAGATCTGACCGATCAAAGTCAAACACTATGTGTTAAGGATCCACTGTTAAAATATCAGCGTGATCCAACGGTTAACGAAGTAGGAACCTTCATTTTAAGAAAAGTGTACAGTGTTGTCAACAACCAAACTACAATGATCTTGCGATAAAAACTGCTCTCATTATAGAGCTCCGATTCAAGATCCGACTAGTCAAAGTCAAGAACTATGTGTTAAGGATCAGCTGTTAAAATTTCAGCTCGATCCAACGATTAACGTAGTAGAAACCTTCATTTTACGAAAAGTGTGCAGTGTAGAAAAAAGAGTAACGCCACATCAATCAAACATACTCGCACACCATACATTTTTATTCGACCAACAGCCTCATTCAAGCATCACAGCCATACAAACAGACCAAAAATCGGCAAAATAACTTTAAAAACATAAACCCTAGCTTCCCTTACCTGGAAAAAGCTAGCAGAATATTCCGACACCCAAGCAAGTGGATATTATCGACCATACAGCAGATTCACGAGCTGTAAAATTGTGGAATAGATTCAAAATGGGTTACCATGGTGAACCCTAGTTAGAATCATGATGACAGAGCCGGAAATGAAAAAGGTACGATGGATAATCAACTTACGTGGACTGAAGAATGGAGTTGAGCTAACGCAAAGAAGGGTAAGACCTAAACCCTAGCAGAGCTTCTGTGGAGAGAAAAGGGAAGAGTGAGAGCACTGATTTTGACAAGTAAGTGCAGAATGAGGGATCTTGGCTGCTTTAGGGGCCTTAGCACCCTATGGGCCAGCCTTTAGGCCTAACTAATTAGGGACAGCCCTTAAAAATAAGAGTAGAAAATAATTAAGCCTTACGGTAATAATGAGTCACACAAATATTTAGTATCAATCAAGATCTCTAAATGCAATGCATGAAGTTACAAAAATGCCATTCAAATGCATATGACAAATAAATGTGCACATGTCTAATAAACATAAATGGGTTTAATACTCATCACATTGTATTAATTCATTATGAGACTCATGCCTAAAAGGATACTCAGATGACTAAAACGCTCTTCAATGAATGGTTTTGTAAATATATCTGTTAATTGATCATTTGTTGAGACAATTTTAGACTTTAAAAAAACTATTGTGTGAATTCAATTGACCATGTTTCTGCAATCTATCACATCTAGAACATACATTTTAACCGATTAAAAACATAATCAGTAGGTTGAAATCACTTAATAGAGAAGCACATTGTAAGATCAATATAATTCAATCGATTAAAAAACATGATCAGCGAGTTGAAAAACTGAAAAATTATGCAGAAAATGTAATTAACACAGAACACAAAATATAATCAAACTATCAATCAAAATTAATCACAATTCATAGTATAAGCAAAATTTTAGAAACAGATTGCATTAAGGCATCAAAATTATACAAAAAGATTGATTAAAATGGTTTTCTTTAAGATTTTATAAAGGATCAATTAAGAGAATAACAATCAAACCAATGCACAAGGATTTTTATACTAGTTCACTCATAACAAAGCTACATCCAATTAGTCAAGACAACCTTAGCTTAACTTTCCACTATATCAAAAGTTTTACAAAATTCTTACAAGATTACACTTTTGACAAAACCAAAAATCACACCAAGACTCTTGAATCCCACTAGAATCTAATTCAACATATCAAGACTCTCACTTGCAAATCTAAAATCACACTAGACAAAACCTAGATATCCAAGAAAGACCAAACATCGATGATGGCTCTCCCTAGCCAACCAAATGCTTTTTTCAAGACATCCACACTAATCTAACAAGGCTCCAATAGTTTAAGAAGCAACTCACTAACGTTTGCAACATTATTTAATTCAGAGAGGATAAGTTTTTCAGAGATTTCACACTGATTTCGTGCTAAAAGAATGAATCTATCACACACCTCTATGAAAAAAGTAGGCTTTATAGTATGCCAGTTAACTTATTCAATAGGTTCATTTGTCTGTTCAATATGTTGATTTATCTTGACTTAAGTCAAACTAGCTTATTGAATGATAATTCAACTAATTGAATATGTTAATACTAGAATTATAACAACAAGCCAATTAACCTGTCAAAAAGTCTTTTAATAAATTAAAAGGATACAACCAAACACAATACACCTATTATATGTCAAATAATTTTCAAGCTTCAAGTTCTTCACTTGTTAGCCAGATTAAGCACACTTCAAGCTTTATTAACACACCATTTCTTCAAGTCTTCACACTTTATCAAGTCTTCATCAATCCTTCATAACTTGATCAAGTTTATATAAAATATCTTCATCAAATCTCTATGCATTAAAGTCATTTGTGCTAACATTGGTGGCAACTTTTATACATTAGTCATTATTAATGATTTTTTTTAGATATGCATGGACATTGTTTCTTGCACCAATGACACTTTTCATGCTTTCAAAAGACTTGCCAAAGTTTTGCAAAATGAAAAATATTGTAAAATTTGTTCTTTAGGAAGTGATCATGGAGAAGAATTCCAAAATTTGAGGTTTGATTTTTTTTTTTTTAATAAACATGGAATAAAACATAATTTCTCTGATCCTATAAATCCTCAACAAAAGGGAGTAGTTGAAAGGATGAACATATATTTAAAGGATTAGTTATGTTGAATGAAACTATTTTTCCTAAGTATCTTTGAGCAGATGTTGTAAACATAACCTGCTATGTTTTAAACATGTGCTACTTAGACCTATTTTGAAGAAAAACTTAAACCAATAATTAGCCATTTGGTTACAAGTGTTTCATTCTCAATAATGGTAGAGAAAATCTCGACAAGTTTGATGCTAAAGATGATGAAGGTATATTTCTTAGACATGCTTCAAATAGTCATGCATATAAAGTATATAATAAAAGGGTCATGAAGAATATATGCATGTAGTATTTGATGAAACTGGTCATACTTTGCTAGAACAAAAGGTTCATGATACAGATGATGAAGAAGCATTTCAAACTGGGTCAGAGGTAGAAAAGATAAATGAGGAAGTTCCTGAACCAAAGATTGTGATTCACAACAATTTACCTAAAGATTGGAGGACTCCAAAAGGGTTATCAAGAGACAACATCATTGGTGAAATAGATAAGGAATTTTCTACTAGACTTAAACTCCACAACTATTGTGAAATTGTTGCATATAATTGATGCATTAAAAGATATCAACTGGATTCTAGCTATACAAGAAGAACTAAATCAGTTTTTACAAAAGGATGTGTGGTGTCTTATTCCTATAAGTAATAACATGAATGTGATTGGTACAAAATGGGCTTTTAGAAACAAAATGGATAAAGCTGTAAATATCATTAGAAGAAAAGGCTAAACTTGTTGCAAAATGCTATAATTAGAAAAAAAAATAGATTTTCATGAGACATACGCTCTTGTGACTAGACTTAAGACTCTTACATTGTTATTAGTCTATACATGCATTACAAATTTCAAACTAAACCAAATGGATGTCAAAAGTGTCTTTCTAAATAGCTTTTTAAATGAAGAAATATTTGTTCCACAATCCTTGATTTTGAATATCATATATATTTTGATCATATATATATATATATATATATATATATATATATATATATATATATATATATATATATTCAAGGAGCTGTATTTTACATTAACAATATTTTTTTTTTAAATTTGATTATTACATGAGATTGATTTTCTTTAAACAGAAATTCATTATTTATGTCCTTATTCTTTTTCATATCTTCTCTTATTTTTAAAGGAAAAAAACAATTATTTTGTCTCACTTGATAATGCAATACTTATTTAATATTTAGCCCTTTTTTTATCTCATTACCCTTTTGTATATTCATTTTTTATGAATATAGAAGAGCAAGTAATGTATTATGTGTTTTTTTATAGAGGATTTTTAATTGTAACTTGATTATCATAATTTTTTTAGCAATTATGTCTCTTAATTTTTAATTAAATTATAAGAAATTATTTTTTAGTTTAAACTTGCTTTATAGATAGGTATATTAATAAAAAAATAAAAGAATAAATTCATTTTTTTAAATTGATCAAAAAGAAGTGAAGATGAGAACAAGACAATAAGGTTGCTCATCGCATAAGCATAACAATGATCACATAAGCATAACAATAATGAAATGAAAGCTTGTGATGACTTTTGAATCGATATGTGCACATTAATAAAATGAAAAATGAATATTTTATAGATAATATGGTTTATTTACATTGAACAAAAAATAGCTTAAATATTTAGTTATGATTCAATTATTTAATAAGTTCAAAAATTTTTGAAAAAACGAATGACAATATTTATATATGTTTATTTTTTGTTATAGTTATAGTTATATTAAATTATGTATTAATTTTCACTAAATTAATGACAAAAATGATAAATATATAAATTTTAAATATATTATTGTGGTTCTTCCAGAAATTTTGGTAAAATTCGTCACAGGATACACATATGGTATCCGTGCACCATAGAGAAGGAACACCAATAATTTAAATAAATTTGTCTAGATTATGATGGAAAATATTGAATCACAAGGAGATTTTTGTAAAATATTCAAGGTGATATATTGACCATTTCGGTTACTCTAATATTTCAAAAGATAATTATTACTAATGTGTTATTATTATTATTATTATTATTATTATTATTAAAAATGTATATTTATTTTCACTTTTTTGTTATAATAAAAAATAATAAAATTAATAATAATATTTTTATTATTATAATTATAAAATTAAGTGTAAATAATTTTTATAATTTATTTATAAAGATTTTTTAATTATTTAGGGACATCTCTTTAATTAAAATTTATTATGTTTAAAAACAAATTGTCAAATTGAAAAAAATGTTTTTCTAAATAATTTTTTAATTAAAAATTTGTCATATTTTTGTAAAATCATTCAAGGTGATATATATTTACCATTTAATTTTCTTTAATATTTCAGAAGGTAATTATTATTATTGTTATTATATATTAAAAATGTGTATGTATTTTCACTTGTTTTTATTGTTTTTTTATTATAGTAAAAAATAACAAAATTAATAATAATATTTTTATTATTATAATTATAAAATTAAAATAAATAATTTTTATAATTTATTTATAAAGGGTGACAGGTCTTTAATTAAAATTTATTAAATTTAAAAAGAAATTACAAAATTGAGAAAAAAATAATTTAAATAATATTTTAATTAAAAAATTATTAAGTTTAAAAAGAAATTGTCAAATTAAGAAAAATCGTTAAACTTAAAGTAGAAAAAAAGGCAAACAAATGGCTAAGGGTAAATTTGATAAAATATTAATTTTATTTAAAAGACTTAAGGTAAAATTTAAAATAAAATCTGAAAATATATATATATATATATATATATATATATATATATATATATTTTATTTATATTATACTAGCGTACACACAAGCGTTGTCGCGCTTGTATATACGCATTTTTTAAATATACGTGATAGTATATTAGTAAGTGATGATAATGTAATGTTATTAAGTTTTAATATATAAAATAAAATTATATTTATTAAAAATAAAGTGAAATATATCAGAAAAGATGAGAGAATAAATGTTGATAATTAGAGAAAAAGAGAAAAGCAGAGATAAACGATTTTATAAAAAACGTTTGTAAAAGTAACAATCAATTTTCAAAAATTTTATAAATAATTATATTTTAAAGGGTAAAATTGGTATTTTAAATTGTGGACACAAAAGAAAGAATCTCTTTATATATATATATATATGTATATGTATATGTGTGTGTGTGTGTGTGTGACATCCCATTTAAATAGATTCAATCTACTAAATAAAAACATCGCATAATTTTAGTAATAAAAGAGCAATCAAATGAATAGTATACATAAAGTTCCACTATTTACAGTCATCCATGAAAGTGCTTAAAAGATGCCAAGGCACACCAAAATGCCATGAGCAGAACATAGTCCCAAAAAGGTTCAACAGTTTACAGAAGGGTTGCTCCTAGAGCAGGAAATTATAAAAAAAGCACTAGGGCCATAAAACTGCTCCTAAGAGCCACATACATCAAACCAACTAAATTGCACCACTACCGCCATGAGATCCACCTTCAACATTTCTCTTATCTACTCCCACCAATAAGGCGATCATCGCAAAAGACAAAATAAGACAATAGACAAACACAAATGAAAGGGTAAGCTAGTGTAAAATAATTTTTAATATATTATAGCAGGCAAGTACTTAAAACAGTTCTCAAGCATGCAATAGAGTAGGCATAAGATCATGTTATAGCAAACAAAAGCAGAACATTATGACTCAATTATCCAGATGCATATAATAAGATCGGATTCACTGGACGCTTGCATTTGTGGTGGCCTCTACTGCTCTGCAGAGCCATTGCCAATGGGTTTCACCCTACCACACACAAGGTTAGCCTTCAAGCATCTAAGGTCATTATCCTGCCAAAGACTAGGGCCTCCCGCTACTCTCACCACTTAGATCAGTTTGCTCTACGTGAGACTAACTGATCCTTTAGAGTTTCGGGATGCGATCCTTACTTGAATCCTTATCTTAATTATATAGACTACACACCACCATGAGATCTCCCCACAAGATTCATGGAATTACGCCTATCTCACACCAATTTCATGTTTCTCATGCCATAACCACCACTTTTACCTCAAACATCCAATTCTCATGTTATCACACCACTAACCAACAATTCCATGCCATAACTCATTCCAAACATACCAATTTCAGTGTATATAGATCAAGTAACCATGCATATTCATGACATATAACTAATCCATGGATAAATTAAAGAAAACATAATCAAACATGCACCATTCTCGCTTAGGCTAAGAGCCTTCGCCCAAGCAACAACGACTGCCTCGCTTAAGCTAGGCATCCTCGCCTAAGCGAGACCTGCAACAGTGGCACTCTGCGAGCTCTCGCTTGGGCAGGACCATCTCGCCTGGGCGAGGTCACCACTCGCCCAAAACTAAAGTCCCTTGCTTGAACGAGGACGCGAGCAGAGAGCACACTGGTTTCCTCAAGTGCTCGCTTGGGCGAGCCATTCTCTCCTGAGCAAGATGATACGTCGCTCAAAACCAGAGTTGGTCACCTAAGCGAGAAGCTCGAACAGAACCAGGACGAGCTTTTGATATTCTCGCCTAGGCGAGACGAGCTCACTTGGGCAAGAATACCAATTCTCTCCCACTATTTCACGCATGCAACACCTAAAAACAGCAAAGTACAATCCATACAGTTCATTCATAAATAAGCACAAGCATCTTGGAATCACTTTAAGCATACAACAGAAGCAAAACAGACCACACACTTCAAGACACAAAAAATGACCTAGCTTCCCTTACCTTTTAAAACACTAGCAAAAGCAACAAGTCCGCAATTAAAGAGCACCACAGCTCCAAGAGCTAGAGTAGTGAGCTGAAACATGAAAACCAAGGCAAACCAGGGTATGAGATTAAACCCTAACCAGCATACCTAAATGGTGTAAAGAGGAGGAAAAACAGACCCAAAACCCTAAGGTTCAACTTACTTGGAGGTGGGATGAGTTTCGTTAGCTTGGAGATGAGAGGATCTCTCTATACCCTAGCAGAGCTCTTGCTTCAGTAGGGAGACGGAAGAAAGAGTTTTTCAGATATCTAAAGAAAAAAAAAGTGAGGTGAGAATGAATGGGGCTGGAAGAGGTCTTAGGATCCTCTAAGGGGCTAGTCTTGGGCTTATGAAAAGGGCCAGACCCATATCCATATAAGCTGTAAAATGGGACTAACAAAATATATATATATATATATATATATATATATATATATATATATATATATATATATATATATATATTATATAATATATAAATAATATTTTTTTATTATATATTTTATATTTGTTT
>Ga0214544_1005258_pt1 | contig 25240 bp, 14 predicted proteins | sample CNSS3metaG_FD_160074 | JGI IMG/M metagenome (GOLD analysis project Ga0214544, IMG submission 160074) | Root nodule microbial communities from cowpea collected in UCLA plant growth center, Los Angeles, California, USA - CNSS3 | ecosystem: Host-associated > Plants > Roots > Nodule | place: USA... | reverse complement strand
AGAAAAAATATATAAAAAATTTTATTAAATATATAAATATAAATATAATAAATATATATATATATATATATATATATATATATATATATATATATATATATATATATATATATAAGGTTAAATAAATTTATAAGCATTAAATTTAGATGTAAAATTATAATCAAATTTTAAAAATAATGATTATAATATTTTAAATTCAATGTGTTTTTAAAGTGAATAGTCTTTTATATTTAATACGTAAAATAGTATAAATAATTTAAATATTAATTTTAAATGTCGTATTATACATAAAAAGGTTAATAAATTAACAGTTAAATTAGAAGAATTATATTTATTTATCTTATAAATTTTAAAACTAAATTACATTAAAGTTTGAGATAATAATAGTTGATATTAAAATTTAAGATAACAACATATTTAACCTATCATTTGAATCTATTTTAGTATTATCCGGTATGAATTTTGGTGTTCATTGATATTGTGATTTCAAGTAGGCTTTATAGTATTTAAACCCACAACTCAGACTTTTAAATTTTTGTGAATATTACTGAAATGAAATACTATTTAACTGTTGTAGATAATTGAAATGAATGCTCATTAGATTTGGGTCTAATATTTATTTATTTATAGAGAGAGAATATATAGAGAGAAAATGAGTGTGTGTGAGAAATAGAGGACCACAAAGAGCATCTAAAACTACCAATGAGACACAGAAAACAGTACAAAGAACCAGACACAACATTAATGATGAACAAATAATTTATAACTTATTATTTGATGATTTAAACTTTAAATCCTATTTTTTGATACTCTTAGAACAGGTAGTTACATGCAAAGATTGATATTCATCTTATATTAAAAAGTATAAATAATAGAAAATAAGAAAGCGCAAAAAGGATAAATTATAAATACAAAGGTAACTACAATTATAGTGGAAACATATATATATATATATATATATATATATATATATATATATATAATAATTTTGCATAATTTAAAAATGGAGATTAAAACAATTTAAATATCCAATAATACAAAAATGTCAAGGAGTGCATAGTTCAAAGTAAATAATATCTCGTATTCATGTTATGAAAATAATTAATTAGTCAATGTTTAGTAGATTTAATGTGATCCGATTACCATCACATCTGGACATGAATTTTGTTATATTTATAATTTTAAACTTGAACTTTGCTGTATTTATAATATTACTACGATCACGTTTTGAAAGAAAAATAATTTTAAAGAAACCAATAAAATAAGATGGAACTTATGAATATTCCAAGATTTTTTATTTATATATTGTATGTATTCAAAATACATATAAACATGTACTAAATATAATACACGAGTGAATAAATTATATAAACTTTATATGTTTTAATTAACTTAAAACAGGTGGCGTGTTACAATTTTCATCTACAAAATATACACACTAATATTATTACTTTAATTATTAAAGGTGTCTATTGATTACTTTCAAAGCCATCACTATCTACTAGGTTATCTATTAAATGATATCCAATACGTAGTAGTGTGATGTAGACAAAACTAATTATTAACAAGCTTACACAAATAATTACGAGAAATGGATTTGATTGAAAACAAATTAGTGAAAAGAAAATCCTAATTTTATTTAACGTAAATATATCCTAAATTGAAAACATAATTTTATATATATATATATATATATATATATATATATATATATATATATATATATATATATATATATATATATATATATATATCCGTGTTAACAGTCTCTCAACACTTAAAGTAATGGAAGTTTTTCTTTTAACTTTTATATTTCAAATACAACGTAGAAATCTATAATTATAGTTTTTTTTTCAATACAAAAATTCTCACGAAATATATGTAAAGTGGGTTTTGAAATACTCATAATAACAATGTTCATAATTTTAATTATTCGTGATAATGTTGAATTATTAATATATTATTTATTGCACTCTTTCATTCAAAAGATTTTTTTCGTTGTATACACTCATTTAATAACATTAACATAGATAACTCATGTTTTTTTTTTACTATATATTCATTACAAGATATAGTTGACAGCATTTCTTCTTCTTGTTCTCACATAGGAATGGCATTTTCATTAAATAAATTCTATAAGGAAAAGTTATTTTATTGTTTTCAAAATTAAAGGTATTCTATATATGACAACTCAATTCCCGTTTTGTTGTAATAGATTCTATTTCAATTTTAACCAGAATGTTGAAAATTCGACACTTAATAAAGAATTCTCTTTATTAAAAAAAAATGAAAACATTATATGAAAAAACATTAATGAAAAGTCAAATCTGGCCCATTGTTTTATAGTAGGTGACAACAGAAAAATAATAACCACAAAGAAAAATAAATAAATTATGTGATGTGGTAGAAATGTAGTATAGACAATTGCATGCAGTTAGAAAAGTTGCTAATATTTCTCTCAATCGTGATACATTATCTATCGTACTTGTTTTTTTTTTATTTTTTTATAAAAATATATACGAGAGATCTTTTATAATCTATAATAATATACGAAGGAGATTCCTCTTTTTGTATTCACTTTTTATTTTTCAATTTTACCCTTAATTACTATTTTAAAAATTAATTATTTTATAATTATTTTTTCTGTAACCGTTTTCTTTTAAATCTTTTTTATTTTGACTGTTATTCTAAAAACTTTTTTAAACAGTTATTTTATTTAACAACTATTTTAAAATTTATTATATATATTTTAAAATAAATATTATTGATCTTATAAAAATTAAAAAATTTAGATACACAAACGTGAAAGCGCATGTGTGTTCGCTAGTATGTACATAAAGAGTTAGACTGAGTTGAATTTTTTTAATTTTTTTTTATAGACCCACTCAAATTCAACCCATCATTAATTAAATTGAATGAGATGGCTAAACCACAAATTCCAAAAAATATTTTTTTTTTAAATGAAAAGTAGATTATACTGTGGCAAGACTCCTTTGATTCTTATTTTTATTTTTGTCTAAAAATATTAAATTAATCTTTTAATTTTTTAAAATTTCAACTTTGTCCCAATTTTTAAAATTTATGCAATTTGATTTTTTTAATATATTTCTTAAAATAAATAAAAAAAATTCATCAGATTAAATTATTAATAAAAAATGATTTATTTTATTAATATAATTAACATAATTAATTTAACGAAAAGGACCGGAAAAAAAATGACATTTTTAAACAAAAATAATGAAAAAAAAAAACCAAAATTATAATAATAAAATAATAGCATCCAACCATTTAATAAAAAAAGTGTACCTCAAATGACTAGTATATAAAACACTCGATGTGGAGATCTAGTATATTAAAAGAAAGCTCAACACTCTATCATGCTAAGAATTTGCAGCTGAGATGGAATTTCTCATGCAATCTCTGTTAATTACTGTGATCACCATGGTTGCATCTGTGTATGTTTTGCAGAAAAGAAGAACAGGTGGCACTAAAACCTTGCCCCCTGGTAGCTTTGGGTGGCCCCTAATGGGTGAAACCTACCAATTTTTGTTCCTCAAGAGTGAACATTTCATTCAAGAGAGGGTCAAAAAGTACTCCTCACAGATCTTCCACACAAACATCCTAGGAGAGCCAACAGTGGTTCTTTCTGGTCCTGCAGCAAACAAATTTGTCTCCACCAATGAGACAAAGCTTCTCAAAGTTTGGTACATGAAGACTCAGCGCAGGTTCTTCAATATTCCTGACCAAAAAATACATGCACCAAAACAAGAACCTGCATCTTCAGCTCCAGTGAAGATCTTGGGGATTCTGAGACCTGAGGGAATAGCAAGGTACATGGGGAACAAGGTTGAATCAACCATGCATCAACATTTCACGACACACTGGGAAGGAAAAACAGAAGTGAAGGTGTGCCCTTTGGTGAAGGCCTTTTCCCTCACACTGGCTTCTCAATTCTTCTTAGGCATTGATGAACCAAAATTGGCCACTGAGTTTGAGCACTTGTATTTTGGGATCTACTCTGCTCCTGTGAATTTCCCGGGCTCTTCATACCGTAGGGCACTCAAGGCTTCATCTGCAATAAGGAAAGAGATCCAATTTCTGATCAAAGAAAAGATTGAAGCTTTGTCCAAGGGACAAGTTGTGGATGACCTACTAGCACACGTAGTTGGTGCTGAGCAAGGTGGAAAATATGTGCCAAGAATTCAAATAAGCAACATCATCATGGGGATGATGAATTCAAGCCACATGCCAATAGCTATTACTCTGGCTTTCATGATCAAACACATTGGACAGAGGCCTGATATCTACCAAAAAATCGTATCCGGTAATTTAAGATAGTAATTATATACACACACAACATAGGACAGAGTTTGAATATATGGTTCTTAGCTGCTTTTAGTACAATTCTCTACTCTGAATTCAACTTTCGTCTTCGTAAACTTTCACCAACCCTTTTCTCATACAGATTACCAAACTGAAACTCTAATGTTAATTCAAAAACAATGTTCAAAATACTTAAGAAAATGCATCCAAGTTCTGTCTGCATAAAATATTGTACCTGCTTTAAGGTAGAGAGGTAAGTTAGGGGTTTAAGCTAGGAGAACACAGTCTTAACTAAAAAAAACAATGTTAAAAGTTGTTAAAAAAGTGCATCTAAGTTTTGTCTGCATAAAATATTGCAGTAGCTGCTTTAAGATAAGTTATTGGTTTAAGCCAGGAGAATACAGTTTGTGTTTTTGGACTTTCTTTTTGGACTCAGAATGCAAGATTCTTAAACAAAGTATGGTTGACTTACCACATAGCCAAAATTTAAATGGCAGTGATACCCAAAGCAGAAAGAATCAAATATATTTAATATTCCTTCTTAAAACATAGACTATATAAACATAGACTATATATATATATATACATGATACTTTGTTTTATTTTGAATCAGAGCATGCTGGTGTTACAAAACTCAAAAGATCTGGTGCAGCACTAGACTGGGACAGCATACAGAAACTGAAATACACATGGGCTGTTGCACAGGAAACTATGAGACTCTATCCAACTGCACCAGGTGTGTTCAGAGAGGTCATAACAGATATCACATATGAAGGTTTTACTATTCCAAAAGGGTGGAAGGTACCTTAAGATATATACTAATTGATTAATGTAAGTTAATAAGCTTGTAATAAATTAAAATTTTCTCTAACTTGTTTCCATCTGCACAGATTTTTTGGTCACTGGTTGGGACAAATAAGGATCCGAACCACTTTCCAAAACCTGAAAGTTTTGACCCCTCAAGGTTTGAAGGGAATAATATTCTTCCTGCTCCATACACTTGGATACCCTTTGGAGCAGGACCAAGATCTTGCCCTGGACAAGACTACACGCGATTTGTGGTCCTCAATTTCATTCACATCCTAATAAACAAGTTCAAGTGGGAAGTTACAGTTCCAGATGAGAAAGTTTCAGAGGGTCTAATACCTACCCCAGCAGAGGGAGTATCAATCCGTCTTTATCACCGTTAAGTTCTCACAAGTGCAGATATTGTGAACACGAAGAACAGTTTGAAAAAAACAATATCATATGATAATAAAGACGACAAACGACCCAGACAAGGTTAATTGATTATAGGATTGTATGTGTAATGAGACAATGTAATAAGAATATTCGGAGTGTTTTGTTGTCGTTTTCTAGAAGGAGAAAAGTGATGTTGAGTAGGTAACTATTTTGAAGAACAAATCGTAGTTTCTCCGTACATGTGAAATCCTTATAAAAGAGATGTTGATATCAGATCATATATATCAATCAATGGCATGGTCCAGGTTATATATAATCAGCATAGTTTGACTGTTATGAAAGCAGTGTGATTGGTATAGTTTAACTAGTAATCGATGTTCATTGGACAGGGAGATACTGGACCACAAATTCATCAACCAAAAGCGACAACGTACGACACGTAGGATACCCCGAAAGTCCTACACGCCATGCATGCAAAATGACAACAGTTCACATAAAGAAACATTCAGAATGAAAAAGGCATCGATTTAGTCGCAGAGAGACAACAAAAGATACAATAACACGTAATTATTCTTCACAAAGTAGACCTGTTGTGGTGTTTTTGAGAGTGTGAAGTTCCACATTTAATAAAAATCGGTAAGAAAAGAACTACTTAAACCAAATATAATATTGTATCAAAGTTATTAAGAATCCATCCTAATCTTGATTTAGACCTATATATATACCGATATTATAGTAAGACAGGGAATTTAAATATAACTTAACTTTATAAGATTAGTCGAGTAAAATGAGATTTACTTCTATGTAAATTGATCTTTATTATTGGTCATTGTGAGATATAAAAAATACTCTCACTACATCATGCATTTAAATGAGGATATTGAGCATGAAAATTAACAAAATTGTGACACAAAAGATATGACTTTCATATCATATCAAGGGAAAAAGAAATAAAATAATTTATTAAATCTAAATGTATATGTTTATGTAAAAATGATAGTTTTGTAGAATAGCAAAATATACTAATAAGAAAACAATAAAATAATTAATTATATATAATATCTAAAATATTTGCAAATCAAATAACTGATTATCTATAATATTTAATTATATTATTCTAATATCTTTTGAATTAGATGATATTAGGAGTTTTTATATAACTCAGCACAATTCATTCAAAATATATATAAATTGTATTAAATATATTTGATGTTGGAACTTTTTTTCTTTAAGATTACTCTTTCCTATTTTCCTAAGATGATTTGAAAAAAAAAAAAAAAAACTTTTGGTACATGTAAGATTGACCATATATATAGAGAGAGGATTAAGTATAGTTGAGATAATAACATCTAGCAAAAATGAGTTTAATTTTTAATATACTGTAATTAATTAAAGTTTATTGTCACTGTAAAATAATCATCATAAAGTCTATCATGATGGAATGAGAGAATATACTTTGATTAAACCCTTTTAATACTATCAAGGTTTAGCGTCATTTTGTTGAATGAGAGAGTGAGATGTTAACCATTTTTACAGACTTATTTGAAATAATTTTATATTAATACATCAACATGGAGAAGGACAGAGTTAAAGTAATATTACACGAGTAATTATATTTATAAATTTATATTTATAAATTTATTTCTCATTTTATTTTTTATCTTTCTTTTCTTGGCTTATTACATTATTCATCACATCTTTTTCTTCTTCTTTTTTTTCTCTCTGTCTTTTCTTTTCTCTTCCCATCACTCTCTTCTTCAAAATCCATGTAGAGTGAAGAGGTCTATACATATTTTTCCATATTATATATAAACAAAATGCAAATTGTAGATTCGTACACATAAATTTCTAATTAAATGGGCTGCTGAAATAAATGAAATGCATGCTTAAATAGCCGTGACTGAATTTTGTTTTTACATTTGTGGACCACAAATTCATAAACCAAAAGAGACAATGCACAACACCTAAGACATTCAAAAGTCCTAAGCATGCATGCATATTGAATTATGAGCAAGGACGATAAGCATCCATAATATTAGTTTAAGAAAGAACCATTCACAATGAAACAACAAAATGGAGAAACCACTAAATATATATATTTTTTGTTTTAACCACAAAATGAACATTAAACAAAAATTATAAGCGATTTTCTTTTATTTGTTATCATCTGTAAAAAGTCTTCTTTTATCATCAACCATTCTGAATAGGCATAATTTTTAAATGTTCCTGATTATTTTTCTAATTATATGATGCTATAAAAAAAGTAGTTGCATACTTTTGTTTTATACACATTTCTCGTACCTTTAATTCTGACATTTTTCTCTCTTTCCTTCTATTCTCCAATCAATACAAATGTTACAATAAGTTAAATTCAAATTTACTTTTAAATCAAAAGCAATTAATTTAGCTGGAATATACTATTTGTACATGCATCATAGTATTAATGCAGAGTATCACCTGTTTTTGAAAAAAAAAAAAGATGATTTGATACCCTTTTTTCTCTCAAACCCATATGAAAACTCTGTTTAACAGTAAAATATTAAATCAAGATATTTAATGATATATTTTAATTTGACCTTATATATAATAAAGATGAAAGAATTTAATTCCAACAAGAGATGTGAATGGTGTAAAGAGTTAAAATATGATTGTAGGATATTGAAGAAAGCTATAATAGAGCCTCAGCATTATATTATTGAATCATATCATAAGGTCAATACATGTAACGAATGAACTACATGCTCCCTAAGAACAAATTTCCCAATGGCAAATCCCAAGGGAAAAAACAATATGAACCCCTATTTTCTAATACATAAATAGAAGTGCAGCAAGGGTTTCATCTAGTGTTGTGCTATGCTAGAATTTCCAAGTAATTCAAGGCATTTCATTTGGAACTCCATAACCATCAAGGTGAGATTTCTGCCATCTCCATGCAACCCTCAAACTCTGTTGAAGATCAGTGTGCTTAGCACTCCAATTCAGTTCACGTTTGATCTTTCTTGGATCACTGTACACCTCAGCATAATCACCAGGACGACGAGGAAGAAATTCCACTTTAATGTCCACCCCTGTAGCCATTTTACAAGCTTCCACAAACTGCTTCACTGAACTACCTGATAAACATGCACTAATACTATAATCAAACGTACAAGGTTGTTTGGTTTGGTTCAGAATATGTTTTCTGCTGTTTTCACTTCATCCTACATAGACTTCAGAAAACAGGATCCAAGTGTTTAACTTACCCTTTCCAGTGCCAACATTGTAGATCCCAACTTTGGCAGGTTGTGCCTTTTCTAGGGCTTTCACATGAGCATCAACTAGGTCAGTTACATCGATATAATCTCGTATGCAAGTTCCATCAGGTGTCTTATAATCTGTTCCTCTTACCTGCATAGGGACAGCACCTAGTGAACACACTACAAGTACTACGTCAAATGAATTTGATGTTACTTGGGAACTTTATGACACATTCATCTACACCATTTCATTCCAGTTATCATTATACATATCAAAACATAGTCTGGCTTATATAAAGAATTCCTTTTTCAGCCATGTAAGAAAAAAAAAATGAAAATTTCAGTATCAGCATACCTTTAAACCAGGTATAATACCACGAGCAGCATCAAAGCAAGCCCCTGATATTCGACCTTGCTCTCGGAGTTCAGGCCTAGGAGCTTCACCCAATTTTCCATTAGGGTCTGATCCAATCACGTTGAAATATCTGGTAGTTTCCCAAAGAAAACTTATAAAGAATACCAGCACAGATAATTCTAAAATACCTTTAACTTATCCACAGTTAAAACTAAAATTGTATATGATCATTCTAACATGAGGTGGGGAGTTTTCTTAAGCCAACAAATCTAAATTCCAGGAATTTTTGTGTGTTTTCAGCATATAAAGTAACATGTCGGAAGCTCCATAAAATTTCCCCAAATCACTTAAGTTACAACTTTTGCAACAAAGGGCACACGGAATAAGATATAAAAAGCTGTTTGAAATAAAGGGAAATATGTAAATCGAAAATACAAACCTCAGGATCATTATTGCCATGTCTGAGTTTTTAGAGAAATCAAGGATGATATCTTCAGCCATCTTCTTGGCTTTTCCATATGGATTTATTGGGACCTATAGAACATCAATGTTAACTCCAAATCTCCTCGAGCAGTAAAGTCAATTCAGGATGCAATGAAAAACATAAAATGTTTTCAACCAACCCCCATAATTCAACAATCCTTGGATTCCCACCTGCTGCGTTTCCTCTGTAATGGGCATCTTTTCAGGTTCCCCGTATGTTGCACATGTACTAGAATATATCAATGTCTTCACATCATGTCTAGCCATAGCCTCCAATACCAACAACGTGTTTGATGTAATATTGTGATAATACCTGCCAAACATGTGAATTCCAAATACATTAAACTATTAATAAAGTACAACCGAAATTGGTCAATTCAACTATAAAATACCATTCTTGTAACCACAAATTGGTCAACTCTATCAACAAAATCACATCTAATTCCAAAAAAAAGCAATATCAAAACATAATTCATTCTTAGAGTAGCAACAGCAAATATGGGTGTACTCAATCAAAAACATCCTCTGGATAAAGATGGTTTTAGAATAGTCCAACTTATTCAGCTGAGATTAACATGAATGGACAAAATCCAGAAGTGCTTACTTAAGAGGATCCATTGTGCTTTCTCCCACGTATGCAACAGCAGCAAAGTGCATGACAGCATCAAATTTGTTCTCCAAAAATATTTTGTCAACCTGATAACCAGTCAAATAAACAATCTTTCAAGGTCCTTCCCCGCATATGCCAAAAGAACAACAAAAAAGAGTGACACCAAAGTATTTCTAGTAACAAACAATGTAAGCATACAGATATTCTATCTCCCAAGTCAGCATAAATGAATTGAAGTCTTCCAGGTTCTGGAAATAATTCTTGAAGAACCTTGACGGCACCCAAATTTCCGCGTGAAAGATTGTCCTGCCAGGAAAAAAAAATGTCAGGTCTGTAACAATACACTGAGCAGTGCGTTTGGCTAAAACAGAGAATGAACTTTTATGAATAGACATACTACTATGGTGACACGATGATTATCACTCAGAAGTCTTAGAGTAGCATGTGAACCTATAAACCCTGCACCTCCTGTTACTAAAACATGAGTGACACCAGGTTCATGGATGGCAAACTGCAAAGGGAGGAGAAATAAAACTTAACGATATAGCTAGATGAATAAAAAAGGTACAGTCGAATTAGATACATAAAGTAGCAAGAAGATTGAACGAGTGAAAGAAGAAAATTCTGACTGAAAAGTAAACACCATATAACAACTCTCAACAATTCCTCTTTCCCCTAATTTCTTTCTTCCTTTCTCATCTCTCTAAAAACACTGCTGAACACCAACTAAACAATTATAATGCATCTTTTAAATATGTTATAAAAAAAAGCCAAAGAAACTTAAACAGAATTTATGTATCTGTTGCACTGTATTCATATGTTTTATAACAGGGTTTATACCCATATCTCTTTTTTTAGGTAGGTACAATAAACAATATAATACAACAAGTATGACCAATGCACTAGTAACATGTGTAGTTGACCACGGTAATAGTGTGCAGCATTTTAGTGGTGTCAATGGTATAAGGATTACCGGACTAGAGGAATTCAAAGATGGAGACCGCTTGATCATGATAATACACAGTGTTGTTAATACAGCAGCAAGAAATACTTTCCCAACAAAATTGCCCTTCCTTTTTGGATCTGGATAATCCAAACCTATAGGACAGAAAAACGGAAACTACATTTTCAAACTCCAAGTATATTACGAGTGAGCCAAAATAATAACAAAACACGAAACAAAGTCATTGGAGATTGACAATTTATGAACTCACAAACACCTTGTAGTCAATTATATACATGCACTGCAACTAGTCTATACTATAGTCAAGTCATACAAAAGGTAAAGCTTTCCATTCCATTTTCAAACTGATTAATACTTTTAACCAACCAGGCTTCATTTAAAGGGCAAAATATAAAAAAGTTTGTAATCAAGAAGAGGAGAAACCAGAACAAGAGTAGGGCTTTCTCCTAGGTGTAGAAACAAAGGATTGGCCGGGTTTGTGAGGTGATCAGAAGAATGGCTGGCCATGACTAGAGGCGGAAGACAATTACATCTGATACCATATGAGTAGTATGAGAGTTATAAGGAAGAGAAAAAAGAACTTGCACACAGGGTGTTTGACAAAAAGGGGCAAGTCAAGATGAGCTTACACACAGTATCTCATTATCTCAAGAATTACACACATACAAGACAGAAACAGATCTTTTATAAAGACAAAGGAGACTATACAACAGAAGAAACTAATCTCCTAACTAATTCAACTGAAAAAAACAGAAGATATCATCATATATCTCTATCACCATTTGTGCTGAAATTTAGAAGAGAGAATTATACCTCCCATTGTTGTAGCTCTTGCTGTCCTTGGCTGATTTCTGGACCTGCCAAAATTTAGCATTTGCAGAACCCCTTTCTTTGAGTGTGCAGAATGAGATCTTATTCCTTAATATCAATTATCAAATCAAGCTTCACTCCCAACATTGAGAGACATGCTGCACTTAAAGTCACACCATTTGAGACATTTTCTCCTCTCACAGAATAGAGAACAACCCAGAGAAGTAAAAAAGGAAAAACCATCTAACAAGAAAGTAAAAACCAAGGAAAGGATTGAACCCAAAAACATATTAAAGTAAAAAAAAGGGTTAAAATTAGGGGAGTGAAGTGGAGCGGGGGCGGCAAATTCAGCCAATGAAAACACGAACAATTCAAATAACCACAACATTTTTGTGTACAAAACAGAACCCTGCAATTTACAAGTATATAAACAAAATTTAAACATGGTGAACCAAAGAGAAGGCATTCAGAATTCCAAGATCCACAGAAAGCAGCACAAGAACAAACCAAACAGACGTACAAAGCAGAAAGTTAGGTTCTGCATAACTCATTACTCATAGCACTAACAAAATATATGCACGCCAATTTATTCGTCAAAGCATTAAAGGCGAAGGAAACATGGGGAAAACGAATCCCCCAACAAGCCGGCATTGCTATTTAATAATCATTGAGAAAAAAAACTACAGATTTCTCAACAAACCCAGAAGAAACCACATTTTCATGATCCAACACGTGACAACAGCGAACAAAACCCACCATTAACAGTTTCGGCAGAGCCACACTCAAAAAACACCGAGCAAATTAAAATTCAGAACCACACAAAATTCCCAGTAAAGAAAAGCAAGTTCGAAGCTTAAGTATGCCGGTCATGAGAACCAGAGGCATAACCGCAGTGAGAATTACCTGAAGGAAAAACAATGCAGGAAGAAAAACGCGAGCTTTCAGTGACCCAAAAGATCTTAATAGAAGAAAGATGATTGAACAGGTAAAAAGAAGGGGAGAAAAATGTGTACGAGAAGAGAAGGAAGAGAGAAAGATGTAGAAAATGGAAAGTGAGTCGCAAAGGAATATGAAAGGGGTCCAAAATTGAAGGGTGGTCTTGAGAGCCTTCAATATTGATGAAGAGAGAGAGTAGCGGAGAGTTCTGTGCGTGCAGTCCATGTTGTCGAATCGTTAGACAGAGAGAGAGAGAAAGAGAGAGATGCGACCCTGAATCAAAGGAACAACAACACAACAACATCATCATCATAGGACTATTTTCTTTTTATATTTCTTCACCTCTATTTGTTGTTACCTTCATCATGATATTGTTAAGAAACATTAACTTTATTAATGATAATAACATCATTTATTAATTAATTAATTAACTTATTCAATTTATGGAAGGCTGTAAAAAATTATTGCATATATATTTTTTAACATATCAAATTTACTAATTGGATTCAATTTCTGGACCAAAGTCTCCACTGATCAATTCACAATATTTTTCTGAAACTATTTATATTAAAATTTGATCTGATAGATATCTAAATTAGGAATAGTATTTAAATTTATTATATGACACAATTTATTTAATTCGTTTTAGAGTTAATACTTTAAACAAGAAAACAGCTTTTTGAATGTCCAATCATGTGCGAACATTTGTGTTGTACTATAAGCGAGAAACGCGGTCCAATTTAATTACAATATGCATTGCATCATATGGAGCAGATTTTTCTACTTTCGGACCTACGTGTCTTAAACTCAACCTTCTTAGTGAAGCGTTTAAATTCATTTTGTTTTTATTAAAACTTATATATATATATATATATATATATATATGTAGTACTTTTATATTTAAAAATTAAAATTAAAAATTATTATTATAAAAAAATAATAAGTGATTTTATAATACATTTTTAAAATATTTCCAGTATATACGTATTTATTTGTAAATCTTATTTTTCTTATTTTAAAATATAATTAAAAATAAAATAAAAATATGAAATATATATTTTGAAGATTTATTTTATATATTGTTAGAAATTATTAATGTTAAAAAGTAAAAAAATATGAACTGTCAGCACGATGTCTATTGCTAGCTTTAATAGTGTGTTTAATATTATATCTTTACATATCGAAAATTTATGTCGATTTCATAGATTTCTTTTTCAGCTGCGGTGTTGGCTGAGTTTTTTTATTTGTATATATTTTTTTAAAATTTTCTATAAACTATTATACTATGTATATGTGTGTTCCATTCCTGCAAAACATTTGCTTAAAAGGTTGGTTGATAAAATAATGAGATTTGAAAAAAAGGAAAAATTAATGCGAGTACATTATCTTTCTCCAATACAAATAAATAATAAGTAGTTGGGTTCTTATTTAATAACTTTTAAAGTAACCATGTGAAAAACATATTCCAAATTTTTTAATATTTATCTTCTTTTATTTTGGACACCTACTATTGTCTTTAAATTCCCGACGTAAAAAAAAACATACATACACATGGCGTATATTAATTTCATCTCCTATTTTCTTTTTTCTTTTTTCTTTTTCTTTTTACGGTTACAAATTACAAACTACATTAAGTTTTCTTCTCTTAATCATCTTCCAGTATTTTTTACGTAGAAATTCATTAAATTTTACACTATCATATCATTACTAATACAACAAATGTTTTTCACAGTCGATCTAGCATATAATAGAATTTAACGATAAAAATGTATAATATGAATTTTATAAATAATTTGTTCAAATTAACGTCGGTCTATACTAACTTTGACGTCAATCTTAAACTTGACGTAGGCCTACTTGATCTCCAACGTTAAGTTATTTTAAAAACTTATAAGAAATATCACAAACCTCATATTCTTTTCAATGTTCTTTTCATGTGAACAATTGGGACGATGATGACAAGGTCCTAAGGTGGTTTTCGTTTCATTTTCACTCGCATTTATGTTATTTCGGTGTCTTTTTTAACATTTTCTTTTATTCTCACCAATTGGTTTTCGTGCAATGTTTTTAAGTGTGTTTTCAAGACTCCAATAATGTTGGTGTTTTCTCATCTTCTCCCCCATTTTAGGATTTTGTAAAATTCACTAAAAATAGTTAGAAAATGATTTTTGACTAAGTTTTTTTTAAGGTAACTTATTTTAGATTGTAGTATAGAGTGTTTACAAATAACATTGGTAACAGATTTAGAGTTGTCAAGATTTAGTGATTTCAAAAGGTCATAACTTTTGCTATAAACCTCGGATAGAAACTTTCCAAAAATAAAAGTTGTTGGAAATTGGGTAACGAACGCGTCGGTCAATCATAAAGGATATTGAGGTTCTGAAATTTTAAAAAATTCAAGGTATATTTTTTATTTTCTTAGTATTTTTCACCTAGTTTTCTATACTTTACACTTTTATTTTACAAACTTACACTATTTCTAAATTCTGGAACTTGTTGTAGTGTGTTCTTATATTGTATATTAATTTTCTATAGTTTCAGTGGAAGAAAAGTATTGACAAAAAATTCAGAAGAAACAAACCCACAAATAATTGATTGTTCATAGACAACAAATGTTAATTTAATGTCTTCCACTTTGGCGTCAGACCTTCAACAAAAGTTAAAAACTTAAAATAACATGCTTAAATTTTTTTTTTTTATGTTAGTGGATAGTTCGAAGGTATTGTACTTTGCGGTGGTCTTTCATGCGATGATCGGTACTTTTCATCTTCGTCATATTTGTATGTTTTTATGGTTGTCTGTTGTTTTTAGAAAAAAGAAAGTTTTGGGTGGGTTGTGGTGGTAGTGTTTAGGATTTGAAGTGTGCAGGAATGTTGTTTTTTTGCTAGAACTAACCCTATGTTTTTACTCCTAAAATGACAACTAGATTTTAGTTATGCGTAACCCCGAGACATATATATATATGTTCGAAAGAGTTTTTATCAATTATTTCTCGATATAATGTTCTTTTTTCATATCTTAATCTCTTATAATTATTTTCAAACATGCAAAGGTGCAGGGAAGAAATTTGGCTGCGGTTTTGTTTTTTGGCTTTGGTTTCAAAAGTATATGCTCGTGAGGTAAATCAATATAATTAATCATTTATGAAGCATACAAAAAATAATTATAGACTAATTCAAAATAAATTTTGAAGATAAAAATAGAAACTTGGGAGCATGAAATACAAGCAAAACGGAAAATGCAATTCTATGCACTTTGAAAAACTGCAAAATCTCAGCGAATGCAATCTCAGCCAATGCCACAATATCTGAATATCAATGCAACAGTACTAAGATCAATGACAACAAAAATATCCAAATCAATCGCAAAAATAAATTAATTCTCATAAAGTGAAATCTTAACAGCAAGGGAACATAATCAACTCATCCAAAATCAAAAAATATATAAAAAGGAATAAAAAAATCACCAACCAGTGGTGGTTTCCACGTGCAGTCTACGATATCCCTCGTCCCACAACAGTAGCAACAGCAGAGGCGGTGGAGGCACAATTTTGAGGCAGCAGCAACAATAGAGGCGGTGGACGCACAATTTTGAGGCAGCAGCAACAACAGAGGCGGTGGACGCACAATTTTGAGGCAGCAGAAGTTTGATGCAAAGGCAAGAACGACAGCGGGAGTGGACGCGAAGGCAACGAGAGTGAACGCAGAGGCAGCATGAAAGGCGTGCATAGAGGAGAGGAGGCTGCTTCTTTCTCTCGACGAAGAAGAAACTCACGTGAGGAAGAAGAAGATTTGTTACAATTTTGAGCCATAAATAAATGTTTCTACCTCAGTTCAATGGTGCAACACACATGAGGCCTATATGGCCTTGTACCTCGGGTATATTCCTAATCGAGACATAAACCTACAACAATTTAATTAAAATAGTTTTTAATTTTTGAAATTAATTAACTAATAATATGCCTCAAGTGGCAGACAATCGAGGCCATAAGTCCTTTATGTCTTGGGTATTTGAAAACCGAGACATAATCTACAATGTCCGATTTAAAAACATGAAAAGAACTTTGAAATTATTTTTCAAGCTTTATGCCTCGGATGATTATGAATGGAGGTATATAAACTTTTATGCCATAATTATTATATGAGACATAAAAGTTTGCTAAAATTTAAAACATACCACTGTGTTTTGATATGTCTAGTTAGAAATTAAGACAATAATAACTAAAGTAAAATGATAGAAATGCATTAGTGATCTCATACATGTACTTTATGTTAATTCTCTTAATTGATTAGAAGATATAACACCAATTATATACAAACATTAAAATAAATGAATTATAGTCCTAACAAATCAGAAATATTAATTAATATAACTTGTTATACTTTTAATCTCCAAAACATTGTTATCCACTCTATCAATCTAACATAGAAGGAAGTTCACATCTTTCCTCTCAATTCTTTGCATTATTTTTTTAATGAAAACTTAAAAAAAATTACATTTTGTTATTTTTTATATTATAAGTATACTTCTAGTTATTAAATTTGTAACTTTTCAGAATAACATTTCCAGTGACTCCAAAGGCAATGTAATAAGTCTAAACATGTTACTCCCCACAAACAAACAAAAAAAAACATCATGTTAATTAGCTAGCCTAGTTCTGTGTACAATGTTTTTTAAGACTAATCTTCTTAATAAACTCTTACAGTTATTCAGTAATTGATGATGCTCTGTGTTAAAGTACTAGTAAACCAGCACAAACTTAACATCATGAACTTGATAACAAAGAAGAAACCATTAGAATTTTCCATGTCAACTTTTATTTTTTTCGGGTTAGTAATAATTTTATTTTCTTAATATTAAAAAGTTGAATCAAAATTTTCATTTTTAAAAAATGCAACACCTTTTCCACTAAACAGGTGTGGATTGAAAGGCACAAAGAAACCAAGGAAGAGACAACTTTTTCGCTGGTAAAAAAAATTAAGTGACAACTCAGTTTGCCCCATATGCATGCATTTGAACCTTCTTTAATATAATTAGCTGGGAAAGGTGAATGAGTGATATCAAATTAGGTATGAGGTCACTTTTTGCTTTTAGTTAGTTAATATATAATTCTCCATAACTTTTTTATTATCTATTTGCCACAAGTTAAAAAAATTTAAAATTAATGTTAAATGAATTAATTTTTATAGATGGTGTTTGAATTTGTCTATATTTTTACATATTTTTATATGGAGTCTTTTTGATCGATTGGATATGGATATAATTGTATAATATCCTATAAGTGATATAACAACTTATATTAACTTTTCTATAATCTTGAGTTTGTAACTTGTTTCAAAGATAAATTTGTATATAATTTTTTTTTCGGTTGTTAATTTTTATTCTTTTTTTTATATTCATGTAATTATAATTTCTTTAATAATATTTGATATTAGAGAAAATAATGTGAATATATTTTTAATATTAAATACTTGATAATACCATATTTTCTTTCTTTGTTGTGATTTTATTTTATAAAATTATTTAATTAAGGGTTAAATAGATGTTTACTTCCTAAACTTTAATATGCAAAATTAAAATTTCTGTATGTCCCTATTTTTTATATATTGACGTTAATTTTTTTAGAATTGATAAACGGTGTTTCAGATTAATATTTAAATTGAAACATGGTACAATAAACAATTCAAACATTATTCTAAAAATCGTTTAATACATCAAAAAATTAATTACAATTGAATTAAAATAATTATATTTATTTATTTTTAAAATTTAGGACAAAAACAAATTTAAATTTTTTATTAAAATTTATAAATTAATTAAAAATATATTTAATCCTTTAGTTAATATTTGATACCGTAAAAAAGTTTCAATATACTCGATATCCAATAAAAATAAAAATTTCATATCCATCAAATATAAACATAAAAATAAATTTTTATTTTGAAGACTCGAACTTACTGCCACCATATTGTCATGCTCCAATCGGCTTGCCAGTAGAGTCTCTTTTCTCTTACTCATTGTAATATTCCATAAATATCTTAAAACTTAAGGTGTATGAATTGGGATTTTAAAAAGTTTTTTTTTTTTAGTTTCTGTCAAGATTTTTAATGATATTAAATTAACATTATTAAAATTTCTTTAAGAAAGAAAAGAAGATACCTCGGTGGTATTCCGTTCAAATCGTTTACAATCTATAAAAAATTGATATAAACATTTTTGTGTGTGTGTGTTTTTTTTTAAATATAACTAGGAAACCAACAGAAGACGAAAAAAAAATCAAAACTATATTGTTAATTGTCATCTAAGATGACAACTCAGCTGATCAAAATGTTTTCGAATTTTTTGGGTCAAAATATCATATTTTAAAAAAATAAATAAATAGATAAATATTTATCTATGAAATCTAGTTGCATATGAAAGGCTTCACATAAAAGAACATGAAACTGCAACCAATCAACTAATTAATTCATTGCTTTTATTTTTGTTTCTAAATTTTATCATTTTTACAATTTTGAATGTAGTAGCATTATATTTTTAAATATTAATAATTAACAAAGTAACATAAGTATGCATTTTGAAAGTTAGTGTTTTGATGGCGACAGACACTGAAGCACATTAGTTAATTTGAAAGTTAAAACATCAGAATGCACTAAAAAGTTTTTTTAAAAAAAATTCATAACCAAAACATTTAAAACATGTATCTTCCTGACCACAAAATTTATTCCATGTTTGTCTAAAAATTGAGAAGCAAATATATTAATTAGATTACATGGAACGTTCCTCCCAAAACTTTTTTTAAACAGCTTTTAGTAATAGAAATGAAATCCAATATATTATTACAACAAATTTATATTTTTTGTTTAAAAAGTATAAATTATATGTGCAAATTTTTTTATCTCAAATATTCCCCTCTCTCATCTTGTAAGGGACTTTTATAGCTAGCAGCCATGGCATCATCAAAGCATGACTAGTTGAATCTATTCCATTATTTCTTTATTGAGGTTCCCACTCCTCAAAGTTCATATATATATATATATATATATATATATATATATATATATATATATATATATATATATATATATATATATTGAGTGAAATAAGTTTTTTGTCTTTCAACTTTTAGTGAAAATTAAAATTAGTTTCTTTTAGAAATTATAAACCAAGTTAGTTTTTCATTTTTAAAAATACGTGGATTTAATCCTTTAAACCATTTTTTTAAAAATTTATTTGACGTTTTTAAATGCGTTTATCAACTAATATTAAAGCATACATGTATCAAACAGTGTAAACAAACTAAAATATTATAATGAAAATAATGAAATGTGTTTGAAACGTCAAATAAGCATAATAAAATTTGCTTTGATCAAAAGGACTAAATACATACATTTTCAAAGTTGAAAGACTAAATTAGTTTAAAGTTTTCAAAAATTCTAATTTTCACTAAAACGTAAATGACCAGAAACATATTTAACCTTTATCAATTTTATACTTGATATTATCTCTCAAACTTATAATAAAATTATGTATAAAGTTAATTAATATTTATTTTTGACTAAATTGTTTAACTTTTTCTTTTAACAAAATTTATCATATATTTTTTGTATGTAGAATTCATTTAATTTTTTATATTTTTTGTTGTTATTTTTCTTTTTAATAATATTTTCATGTAATAATAAAGGTTAGTGTGTTTTAAAATATCAAACTAACTAAGAGAAATCATACTTCATAGTATTGTCTAACATGAATTTTTATATACATATTAAAAGCTAAATAATATAAACTCTAGAGCATTTTTAATTCCAATCCCTCAAACTTACATAGCCTGAACGCAACGGTACGAGGTCCAATATTTAGCTGGAGGTTTGAGCGAAAGACTCTACTTTCTACACCCACCTAAAATTTAAAGACTACATGACCTAAGTTGAAATCAATAGAGAATAATATTAAAAATTTTGGAACAAATTATAGATTTTTATTGAAAACAATCGCAGGTTGTACATGTTTGGTTAGATAAATTTCTAAATAATCACTACAAGAAAAATAAATTGGGGTAAAATAAATCAAACCTTGTTATACAAGTTAAAATAACGATATTGGGAGAAGATCGGTCAGAAGTCAAAGTTTTCGACATTAACACTAGGGCGAGCAAGTACTTGCTGAAAAAAATTAAAAGAAAAATCTGATCAATTGTTTTCAAAAAAAATGTACACATATGTCCAAGAAAACATGGTTGATACTACACATTTTTTTGTCATACTATTCAACAAAATACAAATCAAAACTACACATTTTTGTCACCCTAATTCAGACAATTTTGTTCATGACACCGTTGTTTCACTCTTCTCATCCTCCAATTGCTTTAACTCCCTGCGCCAATCTTCTAGCTTTGCTAGCTTTTCCAATTGCTCTGGCTCCAGATCTTGATCTGAACTTCTCTGCTCCAATGCTTCTGTAAGCCGAATCTGAACATAACAGTCCAAAAATTAGGTTAGGAAAATGGAAAAGCATTAGTTCAGATATTTCTTTAGTAAGACGGAACAAATGCATAATGATGATAAGAAGAACAAAGAAGGTTTTCTAGTAACAATATTTCTTAGCAGTCTACCCATAACAACATTTTCTGCCACCATCAGTTACAACATTAAATATCTACTATATGTAATTATAAAAATTGATCTCAGTGTGCTGAAAAACATAACATAAAAGATTCATCTCAGTATCTTACTGTCACTTACAACAAGTGAGATGATAGCAAGGATCCATCTTTGTAGTAAAAACAAACAAATGTAATTAAAATTAAAATGGGACTACTAAAACCTTTGCATCACCAATATTGTGTTTAGTAGAAAGAAATGAAAGCTAATTAACCAGTCACTATTCAGAAGAAGTGCTACAGGATCTTGAGTAGCATTACTTGAACTGAATGTCTTCTTTCCTTCATTTTTTAACGGATGTAAGAATATTAATAGAAAGAAAGGAGAGATAAGAGATCCTGTAAAGAAAGGAAAAGTACACAGCAAACCCCAGAGGCTACAAAATGCAACAAAGCCTTTTTTTTTTGTCCAATAAAAGAGTGCAAGAAACATCTCCAATCTTGCAGTGCCTCAGTAATAAATTCTCGAGACAGGAGTTAGTAGCAAACACAGACTATATCCTATTCCTTGGATACTAGATATGAAAACCTATATACCAATGCTGCAATTAACTCAAATAATCCTCATATATGCACAATACTAGATACACAACAGTGCCATAACCTATGATCACAAGCTCTAACACCGACACCAGATACAAAATTGGACACAGTTAATGATCAAAGTAAAGAACACCACAATGGCATAACATAACATTCTAAATTTCAACTGCACCATTATCTTCATCAATATTCTTATTTTCTATACAATGATCTGCAAAGGCTGAATTCTAATTTATAAATTTGAAGCCGTAAAAAGATGAAACTTCAGGATCATGTGCTTAAATCTGAGCTCTTAAGGGTACTATTCCTACAACCACAAGCACTCTGCTGCATCATATCAATCTCACATTTAAATACTTTCTTTATTAAAATTCAACCCCCATACCACTTTCAGCTTCATTAACTCTTATATTGCATGTTGCAACAAGAAACACGTTAAGGACCTTCATTTTCTTTGCAATAAATACCCGAGGGACACATTAATTGGATAGGGCATAATAGCACACTGAAAATCGGAGGAACCAAAAGGGCACGGATGTTTCCTACACTGAAAAACTCTGTTCATCTTACATCATTTTAAGAAAAAGGAATCGCCCTGTCACTGAGATGCTTAAAACTAAGAGCTTAAGGGTTATCTAGGAAACAGACAGAGAGAGAAACTCAAATAAGGGAAATGTTTTCTGGACACGCAAAATGATCTAAACCAAGAGATAACTAGAAATAGAAGAGAGATAAATGAATAAGGTGATATCAGTGATAAAAAGAAGTCATAAGAAGGAATTAGGAATCCACATACAAATGTTCTCAAACACACAAGAAACATAAATAGAACATCTACCAACATGGCGTGACACGGTTGACAGATAATCATGTCTTTTAAACATGTGGTTGTTTGATTTTCATGTCCCCTTATACGGAAAACATATGATCGGAGAAGTAAACCCATGAATGGATCTCAGCAAACCAGTCTCTAACTTCTGACTTCTGGTTGGAGATAACCCAAGTCCAAAAAGAACTAAATTTTTCTACAGCAATTTTTTTAAACTCTTTTCCCACGACAATGATTCTGGGGGAGATCATTTACCAATGTAAACACACGAAATTAATATATTTCTATCATAAAAGATATATCGGAAGCTTTAACTGAGAATGGCGGTGATGACTGGAAAGACAAAAAAGAATAAATTGCGCACCTTCTTTTTGAGCGCTCGAATTTTCTTGTCTACATCCTGTGCTTGTGCTTGTGCTTGTTGCGTGGAATCTTGCACAGACAAGTCATTCACAAGGGAGGTCAATGCCTCCAAAGATTCCTTCTTTCCACTATCTTCACTCACACCACCTTCTACATTTTTATCCTTTTCAACCGCAGCCTGAAAGAACCCGCACAAATCGCGTAAAGATTAACCAATCAATTAAAGTAATTAATCAGCAGAATTATTTTTCCATTACCTGGAGCCGCTTCTCCTTCTTTCTTTCGTTCCTCTTGACGGACTTGGTCTTGGGCCGCGCATCGGCGTCGGGGTCGTACCCGGGAGGCCCGGCGGAGCCCATCTCCTTTTTCAGCTGCACAAAAAGAGAGGAAGAAGGAGTGAGAAACGGCGTCGTGTGGAGGGAGAAAGAAAAAGAGGGAAAAGAGGAAAATAAGGAAGCGCACGAGAGCGGGCTTGGGCTGGTACTTGGGGACTTCGTCTGGCGGGGTGTAGTTGGCGCGGATGCGAAAGCCCTTTCGGAGGGATCCGTCGGGCCGTCTTGTGGGGCCCACGAGCCTTTCGCCTTCCTTGAGCGTTTTGGTTAGTTCCGCTACTTGCTTCTTTCTTTCGTCGTCGCTCATTTTTCTTGTTCTTGTTCTTCTTCCAACTACGCGGGGACAGAAGAAGAAGAAGAAGAAGCAGGTTCTGCGACTCTGTTACTCTCACTCAACCGGTTAAAGACCAAACCAGAAAGACGAATCTACTAATTTACTCATAATATATATACCGATCTACTAATCAACTAATAATAACAACATATCAATATATGAAAATTTAGTATTATAAAAACCCACAAATAAACATCATTAAATCTATTAACAATATATTAAAATTTAGTATTACAGAAAATCCATAAATATATATCCTTAAATATTGACACAAGTTCATTTTTATGATTTTTTTATCATTCCAAACACTTCATATTTTGCTCCAAATAACCTCACTACTTTTTTCAATACGTAAATGTCACTCGATTAATACTCTCATTATCTTATATTATTCTCGAAAATGTCATTCAACACACATTTGTGTTACTAACAATATATGAAAATTTATTATCATGAAAAATTAACAAATACTCATCCTTAAATAGTGACGCAAGTTCATTTTCATGATATTTGTGTCATTCCACACATTCTATTTGGTATTTTGTATTCCTGCTTGTTGTGAATTTAAATTTTGGTTTGACCTGAGCATATGAAATCACTAAAGAACTACTTAGATTAGGTTGGAAGTATCTTAGAAGGCAAAATCTCATTTTGCAGAATTATATAGACTCGTTAGTCGACAGTATGCTCACTCAACGAATCGTAAGTCAGAGACTCGATAATTTGGGAGTCGTTGAGCAAGAATTTACTCGCTCAGCGAATACAAAGTCAAGGACTTACGAACTTGGGAGTCCTTGGTCGAGTATCTACTCGCTCAGCGAATCCAAAGTCAATGAGTTGGTGGACTTTGTAGTTGTTGGTCGAGCCTAAGCTCTTTTAGCGAATTAATAAGGATTTTACCTTTGAGAACTTCAATGATTTACTCACTGGACAAGCCATTCAGTCGTTGGTTGAGTAAACTTTTGTGCACTTTTTGCCTAGTGAATGGATGGTCTCACTAAGCGAATTTTGGAGGAATGTAGTTATGAGAGTTACAGTGATTCACTCATTGGGTGAGTGATCCAATCATTGGTCGAGTGAACTTTTGTGCACTTTTTGTCTAGCGAAAGGATGTGTCGATGAGCGAAGGGATCATAGTCTAGCAGTTTCTGTTAGGTGAAATTTCAGTTTACTTTAGCTAGTTTGGATTTATTATTTAGAATATGATTGGTGCGTGACATGAATATATATATATATATATATATATATATATATATATATATATATATATATATATATATATAT
>Ga0214544_1005257_pt1 | contig 25240 bp, 19 predicted proteins | sample CNSS3metaG_FD_160074 | JGI IMG/M metagenome (GOLD analysis project Ga0214544, IMG submission 160074) | Root nodule microbial communities from cowpea collected in UCLA plant growth center, Los Angeles, California, USA - CNSS3 | ecosystem: Host-associated > Plants > Roots > Nodule | place: USA... | reverse complement strand
CCATACCATCCAACACACAAAGACAGCGACAAAATGAACAAAGGGGGACCACACAGTAAACGCAACACCGTCACCGTCACCGTCACATGTAATGGGGGACCAAATGAATAAAGAAATCTGAAAGTGGAGGACCAACACCGGCACCGCAATACAAATAACAACAACACAAGAATAAAAGCACACAAAACAATAAATACATTGAACAGAACCCCAAAAATTACCACAATGTCAGACAAAACTAAAAACCCTAAATGGCAGTGAATGCCTGTACGAGTGGTTCGTCTACTGAATGGCAGGAACACATACCTTTCTTCCACCGCTAAACCCACGTCGCTGTTAAGGATGCTTCCGATCATGTACTGAATGCCAGTGAATGCAAGCGCGAATCGATTCGCCGGTCTCGTCTTCTCCCCTTTTTTGTTCTTCGAACTACACCAGTAACTTTACCAAAATTCCTTCCTTTTTAATTTTTTGCCTTCTACAATTAATTTTTACCATAACATTAAATTACTTCTCACGCCAACAATATCCACGTCACTAATTCTCTGATGGCCACGTGTTATTTTCTTGCTTCTCAGACCAACTTAAATCAGTCAACGTTAACCATTGTAACGGCGTCTAAATTATTGGACCCAATTGATGCACATCAACGTATTTGGGTACGCAATTGATACTTTTTTAAAAGCAGATACCAATTTGACACACTAGTACCAAACTGGGTACCTTGCGATTAATTAAACCTTTATTTAATTAATTAAATTTCACGGGTCTTACACCAATAGTGGCATGATAATTGTTGTTTTAGGTAAAATATACCAAAGGCAGAACTTCATCCCATGCACCAAGACTATCAAGCATTCATGTTCCCAACAAGTGTTCAAGTGACTGAATCGTTCTTTCTGACTGACCATCTATCTTCGGGTGATAGGCTGAACTCATATTCAATATGCTACCCAAAGCACTTTACAAAGATTGCTAAAATCTAGAAGTGAACTTTGGATCTTTGTTTGACACTATGCTAGCAGGTACTTCGTGTATACTCACCAACTCCATGATGTACAACTATGCTAGCTTAGCCACAGACATCCTTAAATTAACAACTAGAAAATGAGCACTCTTTGTCAATAGTCGACTATCACCCAGATTGCATCATAAGGGGTAAAAAAATCCATGACGATGTTATCCCATTTCCACTCTCGTATTTCAAACTGTTGCAACATCCCTCCGAGTCTTTGATGTTCCACCTTGGCTTTTTGACATGTCAAACAGACCGTTATAAACTAAGATACATCAGTTTTTAAACCAGACCACCATAATGACTCCTTCAAATCTTTTTACATCTTAGTCATGCCAAGATGCATGTCGAGACGACTCTTATTGTAACATCTCGGCAGGATATTATGAATTTAAATCATAAAATAAAGAAATAGTAGATAAAAGTCAATTAATGAAACTTCATTTCCCAAAAACGCGGGAAATTAAAAACTTTATTACATTTATAAAGTATCTCAAATTCCACTTATAAATTCAATATAAAATAAATCCATGTTCATAAACCAAAGATTATCAGTCTGTAAAATACATAATAAACAAAACCTCTATAGAAAATCTCCCAAGCTAGCCCCGCTCCGGCTTTATGCATCTGCTCCCGTGTACCACGTACACGATCATCGCCAAACACAAGCAGATAGGGTGAGCTAATATCAAACAAATCATATATATATATATATATATATAAACATTTTTATATCAATATAAATATACCAAAGGAATTTCATCCTTTGATTTCATGTCACATGGCCACTACCATATTAACCGCGTTCTACGTTTCTTAATGAGTACCTCAAGGTGTCTTGCTACCACACCTACCAGCCAAAACTAATGGAGCACATATGGGAAACGATGCTACGAATCACACTCTGTATCGCTAGGTGGAGTTCCCAATACGAATAAGCATTCATGACGTCCTAAGACTACCAAACTCGTCAGGTTGATACTGAGGAGGGCAATCTAACTAGACCATCCTGTCACGCCACAACGTGCACACTCACACCGACAACACTCGCCAACCCGAGGCACAACTCAAGAGTTCCTCATTTTCTTCTGCCACCCCGAGTCACAACTCAAGAGATGCCATTTCGAGCCACAAATCAAGGAATGCCATGTATTTAACCCCTATCCCGAGCCACAACTCAAGGGATACGTTTCGAGCCATGACTCAAGGAACACCGGCAAGCCGACCTTCGGGATATCATCGAAACCTTGTAGATCATGCACATCTGAAGCACACAAACACAATTCTGCTACAGACATATCGCCTGGCGTTGTACGCAATTCGCTAGGCGCAACAAGCTTCCAGACCGCTTGGCGGGGTACACGTACCGCTAGACGCCAAGCACCACAGTACACATTATCTGTACGGGTATCGCCTGGCGGGATGACCTTCACCGCCAGGCGCCACACGTTCCTTTAACCTATGGATTCATAGTTATCGCTTGGCGGTTCACATATTACTGCCAGGTGCCATATCAGTATTCGTGTAGTACAAATGTTTGTTTTAGGTTCAAGCACCGTTGCTCACACCCTCACTCTACTAGTCACTCAGCCAGCTAATTTGTCATGTCTCTGAACCATAATGGTGTCTACAATAGCCTACCCACATTCTAATTACCAAGTCAAAGAATCCTCAATCACATCATGTTGCTAGAAATCCTTAGCATCACTTAATCTCAATTTACTTATATGACTTCTACAACTTATCTGAACACAACCTCACCATCAACTGAATACACTAATGATATCATTCCCGTCATCATATGGTTTGGTTTATCTCAAGATTGACCTCTTCCATGGTTTAACAAGTGAAGGTTTATCCTTCCAAGCTCTTATATATTTAGGTGAACTCTTGTTTCTCATATCACTAGCACATTACAACAAATTCTCTATATTATCTAACTAATCACCCATAATTACAATTCCCACTTCTCTTTACATCACCCTAAATCACACTACACATACTGCATTATTATAACCTTCTCTTCCATTAAGAATCGAGTAATTCATACTTCTAACTTGCACCAGTCATCCCAAGGCTTTTATCCAAATATTATTTCCAACTCACAGGTAGCAAGAACCTAGATTCCCCGGGATCCCAGAACCATCAGAAATTCTCGAAGCCACGCAAAGATAATTGTCTCTACGATGGCGCCTGGCGGCAGGCCTCGTGCCACCAGCGGTGCATATAATTTTTGGCATCCCAGAATTGCTCCACCCTACGAGAGCTCCCAAATCTCACAAGTTTGTCTTCTCCCTGCCCATTTCTTCCAATCCTCACGTAGATTCACCTACATTCAGACTAGTGTACAACCCACACTCATTCCTTACCAATTCCCATTAGAAATCCACCACCAAATTGTCTCGCAGTATCAAACCCCCAAACTTTTCAACCCTAAAACATATTCACCCTATTCCATCCAATTTAGCCAACAATTACACGAAATTCAATGAAGTTTGACATCAAATCATCCATCAACAATTAAAATTGGCTTTCCCTGCGATCAGAATTATCCTAAAACGCATAGAACATCAAAATCGAGTTAATTCGACTCATGTCGCCTGGCGGGTGTTCACCACTGCCAGGCTATTCAACCAAAAACCCATAAACTAAGTTGACACACATGTGTCGCCTGACAGTCAGACTCATACTGCGAGGCGGTTCTTCATCTGGAACCCAAAAACAAGCACAAAATGATAAGTCGCCTGACAGTGGTTCGTCACCCGCTAGGCGGTTTCTGGAAATATTCTAGAAACACGAAGAATACACGAAATAAGCAGAGTATATGAATCCAATTCAGCATACATTTCATGCAATTAACAATACGAAGTAAAAACGCAGGGTCCAGAGCCCCTAACCTTGATTCCTTATTCCAAAAGTGTGTAAATCTTTGAGTTCTTGATCCTAATTGACCTTAGCTTGTGATCCCTCCTTCAAGACTCCTGCTCATCCTCTCTTTTCTCTCCTTGCACGCACTAAACACCCTCTCCACAGTACTAACTCTTTGGTAGCTGCAGAAAACCCTTTCTCCTCTCTCACAATGCTCTTAATTCACTTGATTAGGCACCATTAATTCAAAAAAACGAAAATGACATTAAACTTGGAGTTTAATTGTCATTCAAGGTTCATTGTTGACTGTTTTTCCAGCCCCTCTTGACTGCTAGGGTTTCCTTGCCCTTCCACATTCATGCCACAAGAATTTTTTGGCAAAAAGAAAGTTTACTTTAGTTCTACCAAGGTTTGAACCCATACCCATGCCAATGACAAATCAATGCACAACCATTCAACCACTTCATGTTTCATGATGATTCTTATAAATCTAAGATTATATTATTACTCAACATGATCAAGCATATTATTAAAAATAATAATCAATTAATTAACACATGAATGGCATACCTAGGACTTGAACCCAAAAATAAGACTTACCAAGAAACAAGTGAGGATAAGACTTCCTCATGAAATCCTCCATCTCCCATGTCATCTCTTGTGTTGCCTCGTCCTAGAGAACTGTCACAGTCTGGATCTCCTTTCCTCTGAGTCGCTTGACTTGAGAATCCAAGATTCTCACGGGCCTAACTCCTATCGTCGGGTCTTCGTGCACTTGAACATTGTCCTCCTCTAGCACATGAGTAGGATCCGCAATGTACTTCCTCAGTTCTGATACATGGAAGACATCGTGTAGGTTTGCCAGGTGAGGTGGCAAAGTGATCTTGTAGGCTGCCGGTCCAATCCTCCTCGTGATCTTATACGGATCGATGAATCGAGGAGTCAACTTCCTCGACTTGAGAGCTCTCCTAATTCCCGCTGTAGGTGTAACCCTAAGGATTACATGGTCACCTGCCTAAAACTCAAGCGGTCTCCTCCTCTTATCTGCGTAAGACTTCTACCGACTCTAGGTTGCACGCATCTGATCTTGTATCACCTTCACTTTCTCAATAGTCTACTGTTAGAATTCTGGCCCAAGCACCACTAATTCTCCATCCCACTGCCAATATAATGGTGTCATGCATCTCCTACTATACAAAGCCTCGTACGGTGCCATTCCTATACTGGAATGATAACTATTATTATAAGTGAATTCCACCAGTGGCAGCATATCACTCTAGGTGATCCAACACACAAGTCCTCAGCAAGTCCTTCAATGACTGTATGGTTCTCTCAGACTGACCATCTTGGAAAATCCTTCCACAAACCGGCTGTAACAGCTTGCTAGACCCAAGAAGCTTCGCACCTCAGTAACTGTCTATGGTCTCTCCCACTTCACCACTATTTCAATCTTCGCTGGGTCCACTGCTATTCCTTGGGCTGATATTAGATGACCCAAGAATTGTACCTCATCTAGCCAAAATTCGCACTTCGACAACTTTCCATAAAGTTGATGCTCTTTGAGAACTGCTAACACCACTCTTAGATGATTTGTATGTTCTTCCCAATCTCTGGAATAGATGAGGATATCGTCGATGAACACTATGACTAACTTATCCAAATATGGTCGGAAAGTACAGGCACTCCCTAGGGTGATGAACTCGGTCTAATGAATCTCTTCTCAAGGAGATCTTCAATCTACTTCTTCAGCTCAATTAACTCTATCGACGACATCCTGTATGGTGCCATTGAGACCAGGCCAACTCCAAGGATGAGATCAATAGCAAAATCCACATCCCTACATCAACATACTCATCCATCACATGTATGCTTCTGATATGCTCAACTGTACTTTTCTTTTCTCTTTGAGCTACTATCACATAACAAGTAACTCGACATTCTATTTCCTTTATCGCCTTCTGAGCTAAGATCAACTTCAGTCCTACTGTTTCTGGGAACACCACACTATGTCGTCCACAATCAGTAACGATGTGGTTGTTGGACAATTAGTCCATCCCCAATATCACGTCCAGTCCATCCATTGGCAAGCAAATGAGATTCCTCTTAAATCTGCGGTCCGCCACTTCAATAGGGCATCCCACACAAACAAAATTGGTGGATACCTCCCCAGATACTGGTGTCGCAATTATCAGTTCGCACCCCAGCTCTTGCATTACAAGTCCGAACCTCATCACGCATTTATTGGACACAAATAAATGAGTGGTTCCTGAATCAAATAATACCACCACATTATCACCACAAAGAATACAAGTTTCCTGCATCATATTACCTGACTGAGACACCTCGGGGCTGGTCAGAGCATATACTCATCCTGCTACTCTAGGTTGCTTTCCCACTGGTTTCTTTAGTGGTGTTCCACTGGCTGGCTTCTTGTTGGGAAATTTTAGGCGAAATATCCAGTCTGATCACACACATAGCACTTGTCGGTGCTACTACTGCCACCCGAGCTACTAGAGGGTTTTGAACAATCCCTCCTAAGCTGCTCCCCACCACAGTTAAAATACTGCAATTTTCTAGACAAAGTCGGTGGTTTGCTGTATGATTTCTTCTACAATCTAGAGTCTATAGTGGACTTCTGTTGTCGTGCCACCCTGCTGGACCCCAACTATACAGCTCATGTTTCATCCTGCCTTCATATTTTGTGCACCTCTACTCGGTAGAAACAGCCGAATAGAACCTCGCCAAATATTCAAACCTATCTATGTATGCCTGCACAATCAGGTTCCCCTACTGGATGGTTAGAAATTTTGCCTCCCTCTCGTGTTTGGCGTTGTCTGGAAAGTATTTCTCCAGGAATCTCATCCTGAAGGTAGTCCATGTCACCTGTTCCTCTCGGGTCTGCATAAGTTGTTGCATCCCCACCCACCAGTACTCAGCATCCACCACCAGCAGAAAGGTGACGAAGGTCAGCTTCTGTGCATCAATGCACTTTATAACTCGGCAGATTTTCTCACACACTCTCAACCAGGCATCCACCTCGTCAGGAGTGGCCTTGCCCGTGAATTTAGGGGGCTTACGTCGCATGAAGTCCTCCATAGTCACCGGCTGAGCGGACGCGACCATGGCTCTGGGTGGTGCTGCAATAGGTTGCATCTGATGAATCGCATGGGCGATCTCATTAGCTCCTACATTGTTCCTCCTTCTCCTATTGGCCATAACTTGTGCGTGCCACATTTTTAGCTGTTCAATTCACACAACTTAAGTCATGACTATAGAAGCAAAAATTAACATAAAAACACATCAAACAGTCACGCAAGCGTAACACGATGAGCTCACTCCCCACAGACCCCAAAATCATTTTGAAAACAAAGCTTTGATACCAAATGTAAAGTCCCGACAGGATATTACGAATTTAAATCATAAAAGAAAGAAATAGTAAATAAAAGTCAATTAATGAAACCTCATTACCCAAAAACGCGGGAAATTTAAAACTTTATTACATTTATAAAGTATCTCAAATTCCACTTATAAACTCAATTATAAAATAAATCCATGTTCATAAACCAAAGATTACTAGTCTGTAATATTCATAATTAAAACAACTCTATACAAAATCTCCCAAGCTAGCCCCGCTCCGGCTCTATGCCTCATCAGCATTGGCGGAAGAAGGTTATGACATAGGGGAGCCATGGCTCCCCCAGCCATTTTCTTTTTTTTTATTTAAAAAATAATATTTATCTATTATTATTTTATTTATATTAATTGATTTTTATTTTATTTTATTTTTATATATTTTAAAAAAATATATTTATATATTATTATTTTATTTATATATTATTACTTTATTTATATTAATTTAGTTTGGAATTTTTTTAAATTTAAAAATCACGTGTTTTTTCTCTATTATAATTTCTTATATTTTTTTTATTTGGTTTTTCTCTTTTGTGCTTCCATTTCTTTCTCTCGTTTTATTTCTATCTCAATTTTCACCATCATTTCCTTATTATTTTCAAAATCAAATTACACTACGACAAAATTGAAGAGTTAATGAACATTTTGGATTGAACAATTTCTTCTTTTGAGTAAGTTCATTTTTTCCCTTCTTTTTTTTAAGCAATTTGTTTTCCTCTTGTATGTGGCTTTTCTATGCTCTAGGCATATCTCTATCTGTTAGAGATCATAAAATCATGCTTTAATTGTTGATCAAACTCTTCTTTGTGTAGATAGAGCTATTTTAGGCTTTGAAGTTGTGTAAGGGAAGAGCAAGATTAAGAATCTACTCTAAGGTAAGGGAAGCTAATCATTCAGAAGTTATTAGTTTTCTTAAAATATTGAGTCTTGCTTTTAAGATTTAATTTGAGGTATTCATAATTTTATTTTTTTGTAAAAGAACTGACAAATTTATATTAGAAAAATTATGATAAAGAGTAAAAGAATTGATTCTGTTTTCAAGAGGAAGGCTTGTGATGAAGATGAAAACAATGCATCTACGTCGTCTAAAATTGAGAAACTTCATGATAATCCAAATATTGAAGAAAACGAAAAACAACTCTCTAAGGTTCCTAAAGTTACATATAATGAATTTGAAAATACTTTAGAACGTGATTCGGGGAAGCGTCTTCAAATCTGACAATACCCACAAAATCAAATTGATGAGGTATAAATGGCTTATCTAAATGGGGTTCATATCAAATGCATCTAGAAAATTATCCGTTGTCTGGTAAAGATGATCATCCAAGAAGATTTCAGTACACATGGTTTAGCTTATTTCCTTCATGGTTAGAGTATTCGCCATTAAAAGATGCTACATGTTGCTTACCGTGCTATCTTTTTAGTTAAAAACCAAGCAGACGACCTGACTCAGATGTTTTCATTGTTACAGGTAATTGAGTTTATTTTCATTGAATTCTAATTGGCAATAAGTTGATTGTCATTAACATGTTTTAACTTTTTGAATGTTTTTTTATAGGTTTTAAAAGTTGGAGGAACATTTTGACTTTTGTTTTTTTTTATATATTATTGTTGATGATAAACTTTATGTTACTCTTTCATATATATTATTGTTATATTGTTTGGATTATATTGTCATGAAAGCTTATTTTGAATAAAAAATTATGTAAGAAATTATTATTTTTTAATTAAAAAAAAATAACTTATATATAACAAATATAATTTGGACCCCCTAGAATTTTTGGTCAAGTTCCGCCACTGCTCATCAGATCCACCTGCAACATCATATGCTCCCGTGTATCGTGTACACGATCATCGCCAAATACAATCAGATATGGTGAGCTAATATCAAACAAATCATATATATATATATATATATATATATAACATTTATATATCAATATAAATATACCAAAGGCATTTCATCCTTTGATTTCATGCCACATGGGCACCACCATGTTAACCGTGTTCTATGTCTTTTAATGAGTACCTCAAGGTGTCTTGTTGCCACACCTACCAACAACAACTGATAGAGCACATGCGGGAAAGGATGCTACGAACAACACTCCGTAATGCAAGGTGGAATTCCCAATACGAATAAGCATTCGTAATGTCTCAAGACTACCAAACTTGTCAGCTTGATACTGAGGAGGAAATCTAACTGGACCATCCGTACACACCACAACGTGCACACTGACACCCGTAACACTCGCCATCGCGAGCCACAACTCAAGAGTTCCTCGTGTTCATCCGCCACCCCGAGCCACAACTCAAGAGATGTCATTCTGAGCCACAACTCAAGGAATGCCACATGCTTAACCCCTATCTCGAGCCACAACTCAAGGGATACGTTTCGAGCCATAACTCAAGGAACACTAGCAACCCAACCTTCGAGATATCACCAAAGCCTTGTAGATCACGCACATCCGAAGCACACAAACACAATTTTACTGCAGATATGTAACCTGGCGATGTACACGAGTTGCCAAGTGCAACAGGCTTTTAGATCGCCTAGCGGGAGACACATATCGCCAAACGCCAAGCGCTACAGTACACATTATCTCTGCAGGAATCGCCTAGCGGGACGACCTGCACCACCAGGCGCCACACGTCCCTGTAACCTCTGGATTCACAATTATCGCCTGACGGTTCACATATTACCGCCAAGCCCCATATATGTATTCGTGCAGTATGAATTCTGGTTCAGGAACCATTGCTCACACCCTCACTCTCCTAGTCACTCGGCCAATTAATTTGTCATGTCTCTGCACCATAATGGTGCCTACAGTAGCCTACCCACATTCTAATTACCAAGTCAAAGAATCCCCAATCACATTATGTTGCTAGAAATCATTAGCATCACTTAATCTTAATTTACTTATATGACTTCTACAACTGACCTGAACACAACCTCACCATCAACTTTATACACTACTGATATCATTCTCATCATCATGTGGTCTGGTTTATCTCAAGATTGACCTCTTCCATGGCTTAACAAGTGAAGGTTTATCCCTCCAAGCTCTTATATATTTAGGTGAACTCTTGCTTCTCATATCACTAGCACATTACAACAAATTCTTTATATTATCTAACTAATCACCCATAAGTACAATTCCCACGAGGCCTGCCGCCAATAGGTGCCTATAATTTCTGGCATCCCAAAATTGTTCCACCCTGCGATAGCTCCCAAATCTCACAAGTTTGTCTTCTCCTTGCCCATTTTTTCCATTCCTCACACATATTCAACTATATTGAGACTAATTTACAACCCACACTCATTCCTTACCAATTCCCATTAGAAATCCACCACCAACTGGTCTCACAGTATCAAACCCCCAAACTTTCCAATCCTAAAACATATTCACTCTATTCCATCCAATTTAGTCATCAATTACACGAAATTCAATGATGTTTGACATCAAATCATCCCTGAACAATTAAAACTGGCTTTCCCTCTGATCATAATCATCCTAAAACGCACAAAACATAAAAACCGAGTCAATTCGACTCACGTCGCCTGGCAAGTGTTCACCACTGCCAGGCCATTCAACCAAAAACCCAAAAATTGGGTTAATACACACGTGTCGCCTGACAGTCAGACTCATACCGCCAAGTGGTTTTTCATCCAGAACCCAAAAACAAGCACAAAATGATGAGTCACCTGGCGGTGGTTCATCACTTGCCAGGTGGATTCTAGAAAAATTCTAGAAACATGAAGAATACTTGAAATAAGCAAGGTATATGCATCCAATTCAACATACATTTCATATAATTAACAACACGAAGTAAAAACGTTAGGTCCAACTCCCCTAACCTGGATTCCTTGCTCCAAAAGTGTTTAAATCTTTGAGTTCTTGATCCTAATTGACCTTAGCATGTGATCCCTCCTCAAGACTCCTTCTCATCCTCTCTCTTCTCTCCTTGCACGCACTCAACACCCTTTCCACAATACTCACTCTTTGGTAGCTGCAAAAAACCATTCTCCTCTCTCATAATGCTCTTAATTCACTTGATTAGGCACCATTAATTCAAAAAACGAAAATGACATTAAACTTGGAGTTTAATTGTCATTCAAGGTTCATTATTGGCTATTTTTTTAGCACCTCTTGGCTGCTAGGGTTTCCTTGCCCTTCCACATTCTTGCCACAAGAAGTTTTTGGCAAAAAGAAAGTTTACTTTGGTTCTACCAAGGTTTGAACCCATACCCATGCCAATGACAAATCAATGCACAAACATTCAACCAATTCACTGAACATGATCAAGCATATTATTAAAAGTAATAATCAATTAATTAACACATGAATGGCATACCTAGGACTTGAACCCAAGTCCTCTCACATAATCAAGTACTCTCCACCAATTGAACTAGTACTATTCCACGTCACATCAATCAATATTTAATGCCATAAATGCTCTCACTACCTGCATTTATTAATTAATTAATTAATTAATTAAATTTCACTGGTCTTACACTTATGCCCTTCGTCTATAATCATGCTCTTCAATTTTACATCCCTAGGAATACAAACCCTATCTCTGAATTTTAACACACCATCAACTCCTATCACAAAGTCCTTAGCCTATTATGTACCAAGCAAACACACAATTTTCCACAAGCTAGGATCCTTCCACTGCTTTTCTTTCACTAATATAACAAAATTGCTAGATATAGTCATATGACTACATTTGATGACATCTTCTCCTTCAACCACTTGTAATTGCATTATCTCTAAACTGTGCCACCAGTTCAAATTCTCTGACCATCATATAGGATACATTTACCTTCTTTTTGCTCAACGCATCTACTACTACATTTGCTTTTCATGAGTGGTATAGCAGATCAAAGTTATGATCTTTCATAAACTTTATCCAACATATATGCCTCATATTCAATTCTTTTTTATCGAACAAATACTTACTCTTATGGTCACTAAAAACTTGAAACTAAGCTTCATACAAATCTTTAGATCTTCAAAGCAAACACTACAACAGCCAAGTCTAAATGTTGAGTAGAATAGTTCTTCTCATGAATCTTTAACTACCTTGAAGCATAAGCCACTACCTTACTTTCTTGCATAAGCACATAACCTAATCCCTGATGAGAAGCATCACAATAAACATCAAAAGATTTACCTATGTCAGGAATTATTAACACTTGGGCCCTTGTCAACCTCCGCTTTAACTCTTGGAAACTTTCCTCACACTAATCAATCCAAGCAAACGATTGATCCTACCGAGTTAGTTGTGTCAAAGGTTCCACTATCTTAGAGAATCCTTCTATGAATCTCCTGTATTAGCCAGCTAAACCCATAAAACTCTTTATATCTGTTACAGACTTAGGTTGCTCACACTACAACACTACTTGCACTTTAGATGGATCCACTATTATCCCATAAGTTGATATCACATGCCCTAAGAACTACACTTCATTCATCCAAAACTCACACTTAGATAGTTTGACGTATAACTTCTCTCTCAATATGCCTAACATTGTCCTTAGATGGTAAACATATTCTTCATGTGTTGTTGAATAAATAAGAATGTCATATATGAAGACTACAACAAACTTATCTAGAAATTGATGTGACCCCAATAAGGCTTATAGCATTGGGCCAACGCTTAGGCCCATTCTTTTTAATTTCTTTTATTTTTAATTAAATAAAGCTTGATTCTAATTAGGCTTGTTTGTTAATTGCAGCCCATGTTTACAACTTGTCTCATGAGTGGGCCAATCAAATCATGAGCCTGAAGCCCAATTCTTAATTCAGCCCATGACTCTATCTTTCTTCATGCCTGCATCTGAAGGCCTGCTTTAATTGGAATTGAAGTGTGAATCTTGAACCCAATAAGTGTTGCGTGTCACGCTTACATTGTGGGCTTCCATTTGTTATGAGCAGCCCATTTATAATTTGCAGCCACCAATGTACGCCAACGTTTCCATGAGTTTGAACCACGTGTTTCATTCTTCTGCACATTTCGAGAGATGGTTTGTGCTTCAGCTGGTTGGGCCACAAGGTGAATCAGCGCACTTGTGGCTAGGGTTAGACATCACAAGCGAGACAACAACATTCACCCGTTCATCACGTTGCAGCCATTCTCTTCATTCGTGCATCACCATTCACGCCGTTGGGTTTCACTCAACCCTCTCTTGGCCCTTCACGTGTTCCACCTCTCCCTTTTGCTGGGGTACCAAATCTTCATGGTGTCTCATCTTTTAGATGTTAGGGATACCCAAACCACCTTCTTTCTCGCCGTTAGGAACTTGTTAGATGGCGTCCCTTTTCTTTTATGTTTTCCGGTTGCCTTCATTTATAAAAGGCAAGCCAACCATTTGTACCGATTAGCTTTGATGAATGAAATTTTCGGTAGAGGTCACTCCCACCGTTCATCAGCTCACCCTAAACCCTAGATTACGTTTTAGCCTCTTCGGGTTTACCAAACTAGTGAAAAACCAGAGCGAACCGAGTGATAACCTTTTTAATCGAGCCTTTCCACTACGTTTCCCTCACTCTCCGCGAGTTTCAATCGATGGAACGTCGATTGGAGAGGCTTTCTGGTGAGTACCACGACGGAGGAGCCTCATCAAGTGGTATTCAAAGCCACTCGATCTCGGAGGTCTTCAAAGCTAAGTATTCGAGCCTTATATCTGCTATTTTCTTCTTCTAAGTTTGATTTATGTCTTGTTCTATTTCCTCTTGAGTTTCAAGATTGATGTCCTGTGATTAAATTTGTGCTGTGGTGATTTCCTGTTGAAATTGATTCACAATTCGTTGCTCTAATTTTCTGAATCAATACTGTAAAGACTGTTTTTAGCTCGCTGAATCTGTTGTTGTCAATGTATGTCCGTAGGTTTGATTTCATTTTATTACGTAGCTTTCAAATTTTCTGATCTGATGTTTTGTCTTAGGTTTTTGTGTAGTTGTTTTTTATGTCACTGAATTCCATAGACGTTGTGCCTAATTTGTGTATTGTTCACTTATTCGCTTTTGTTCAGTCTATGTTCTGTTCTATTTTTAATTGACTAGTTACTATGATTGTATGATTTCTGAATTTGCTATTAGATCGTTAGCAAATTGTCTGCAATGCCAATTGATATTGCTCTTGTTCAATTATGCTTAAACTGCCTATGTGTTCAATCTGTGCTATCTGAAAATCCATTGTTTACCTAGGATTGTTGTGACCAAAGCATTTCATGCGCATTCCATCACTGTGTACTCTGATTCATATCACAATCTATGTGTGGAAATGCAAGCTTGGTCTGTGAAAGCATAGGCATTATAAGTACCTTGTTCACTACAGTCTTCTATTCCTTCACAGATGATTAAATCTTGGTTTTGTGCTCAAATGTTGTTACTGGACTAGTATATTTGTTTGAGTTTGAGTGTTGTATCAGTCTCTGTGAGCATTCACGGGTTTCATGTTTCTTTCTGCCATTCAGATTTGCTTTAATCAACTCATTTAGATTTTGCAAATATTGCTTGGTTGTTGGAGTTGTTTGAATCTGAATTCCAAACTGTAGTCTTGTCTATTTTCTTTGAATACTAGTCCTTGTGTTCATTTTTTTTCTAGTACTGGTTTAGTATCTATCTGTCTACTTGGCCATGTGTGTATTTAGCTTTTGCGTGAAACAATACTGCTCTGGTTGAATAGTTGCATCTGCCTTCTTCACGATCTGTTGCGTTGAATCAATTGTTCTACTGATGTTCCTTATTTGTTCACTGAATTGAGGCATGTTGAGTCAGTTTTCTATTTCTCCTTGTGGCTTGATAACCTTGTGGAGTGAACATTGGATTCATTGTGAAACATTGGATTTGGCCATATCTGTTTCAGTATACTGCAGTTTCAATTCTGCTTCACGCACTTTGTGTCCTGTTCAATTTGCTGTTATGTTAATTGCATCCAGTTTTAGTGCAGCTGCTTCATTTTGTTTGAATCAGAGAGTCAGTGTTGTTTGAGTAACATTTGCTTGCAAATTACCTTTGAGTCTTGGTTCTGTTGCTGCTCTTTTACACTATCACATTATCTCATCATTGAGGATTGGTTGCGTATCAATTTCATTTCTGCCATATACCACTGCAACTGTTTCATTACAAAATCTATTGCATCTATTTGTGTTATTACACTGATTGACGTGGTTTACTGCAGTTGTGTCCTCTATGTGATTCACCAAATCAGTTTTCCTTGTGTGAAACAGTTTTATGGATTGAGTATTGTACTGGCCAAACTTATTGTACTTGACCATTCATTGTTTTCTAGTGTGCTTTTCATTGTTTTTAAGTTGGATGATTTGAAATCTGTCATATGCATTTGTTTATTGATTTGGTGGTAGAAACTTGACCTTTGTGTGAGCTGTTCTTCAAGTTTTTTAGAGCTGAAAAGAAAACGAGGAAGAAATCAGTGATAAGAAAAAGAATATGATGCGAAAGATAGACACAACTGAAAATGAAAATGAAAAAGTCTTGATTGCATTTGAAAACATTTTTTTCAGCAACATACAAGTTGTCTTGCCCAGCTCACATTAAGACTACTACTTTTTCAATGTCAATTGCATATACTCTTGATTCAGCTTGTTTTGCATCTTATTGATTTTAGTTTTGTTAATCGTCTTCTAGACCCCTTCTTTAGGTTCCTTTTGTGTGCCTTCTTTATTGGTTAGCTTGTTTTTCTTGCTTGTCTTTATTGGCTATCCTTTGAGTTTTTCTATTAAATCTTTCATTTGATGTTGTTCAATTCTTTCATTTGAGCTTTTATTGTGTTTCTGATTTTTTACTCTTACGCAGCTTGCTTTCCTTGGTTCTGTTTTGGATTCGTTGCATCTCACTATGTTAGCAGCCTTGTAGGTGAAGCCTTTTCTTGTGGGGTGAGTGAATCTGTTGGGAAGTAAAACTGCCGAGAGGAATTGTGGGAGTAAGCTGGGACTATAGAGCATCAAAGTGGGAGAAACACTTGAGGGAGACATATTTGGAGGCTGGAGTGAGAGTGGACATAGCTTTCTTTTGTGTTTTGCTGTTTTGATGTCACGGACTTTGTGTAATTTTTTTTCAGTTTTATGTTTATATTTGCTTCGTTTGGCTTAGGTGGGAAAATGCTTTAGAGCAATCCCATCCTTAACATTTAATTGTAATAGTTTAAGCGTGTAGTGTGAGGTTCAAGGGGTTCCAAAGGCTACTTGAATTTTCACTTAGGATTTTCGTCTAGTTTATGTTTTTAGTCTTTATGTTTTATGTTTTCAATGTCCAAGTTTTATGTGATTTGTATGATTGTTTCTATGTTTTAGGTCACCGTGATATCTAGGTGTAATGCGTTTATCACCTAGTTGACCATCTTTTGGTCTTTAGATTTCATTCTGTTCACACACTTTGTCAAATTGTTTTCACATAATTTGTTTTCATTTGTATTTTTATTGAGAATTTTTGTGAAAGAAATTTAGAGATCTCTAGCTAGGAAAGGCTTGGTTCCTAAGCTTGTCTATGTGACTCACCTCCCTTTCCTGGGAGTATCTCTAGAAATCTTTTTCACTATTTTCTCTTTAGAAATTTGTCAACTTCTTTATGAAAAATTGTTTTTCTAAAAGTGTTTCAAAATGAGTTTTTCTTCTAGTCGTGTGCATTTAGATAGGCATAGTAATGTGCATTTAGGTAGGCATAATAATCATGAGTTGCATCATACCATTCATAGTGACATTCTTTTCTTTGGGGAAGATATAGGACTAATATCATTTAGAGATTGGATGTGGGATACTGAGAAATTGGTGCAACCAATGTTTAGTAAATATAGTCATATAGCCATTCTTCGGCATGTTACATCTAGGTTTGTAGGACGTGCATTTGATTGGTGGCAAGAGAGGCAGTCTAATGTGAAAAGGGGGAGAAAATCATGCATCAATACATTTTATGAACTAAAAACATGCATGTGGAAACATTTCATTCCCCCTTCATTTAGGATCACTAAAGCGCAACAAGCTAGGATAGAAGACTTCATTGACATTGGGGATGCATTCATTCAAAACATTGCTAAGTTTTGTAGACTAGAAAAAGATTTTAAGCACAATTTGGACTTGCTCTTGAGTTAACAAATAAAGCGAGAAAAACATAAGAAAGAGCAAGCCAACCTTGAAAAGCTTCTAGAGTATGAAAAGAAGAGAGAAAAAGAACAGTTTGAGAAGCTTTGTGTTCAAAGAGAACAAGAGGAAAAAGAGATAAAAGAGAGGAAGAAAAGAGATAAGGAAGAAAAGGCTAAAGAGGAGAGTCTAAGAAAAGCCAAAGAAAAGAATGAGAGAAAAGAGAGAAAATAAGACAAGAGAGTGAGGTTGAAATACAATCACAAGTGGTAGAGTTAAAGATCATTTCAAATGCAAAAAGGGAACTCATTGTTAAGGATTTGGTGTTCAATCTTTCACCAATCCCTTCCATTAAGTTTCAATTTTCAAAGGGAGTTCTTCCATCTTTACACTATTAACTTTGTACTTAAATCTTTTAGGTTGTTTTCCTCTCAAACATTTTGTTCCCTCTCTCATTCCCTTATTTCATCCTCCTCAAGATCTTGTGTAAAAACACACTTTGACTCTAAAATTCTTTTCAAAAATCATCTTAGTCAAAGTGTAAAACATTCTTTTTGTGAAGTGGGTCTAATACCATCTTTTTCAATCTTTAAGAGCCCATTTTCACACATTTCCCAATCACCTATACGGCATGGTCATTATGCTTTTAATTCAATTTTATTTGATGACTACTGTAGATTTGTTTTTTATCCTGGTGGAACTTTAACTTTCATGTTGTGGGCCTTTAATAAACCTCTAGATCTGAGGACAGATCCTCTTCAAGATGGAGGAGATGATGTGACCCCAATAAGGCTTAGCATTGGGCCAACCTCTAGGCCCATTCTTTTTAATTTCTTTTAATTTCTTTTATTTTTAATTAAATAAAGCTTGACTCTAATTAGGCTTGTTTGTTAATTGAAGCCCATGTTTACAACTTGTCTCATGAGTGGGCCAATCAAATAATGAGCCTGAAGCCCAATTCTTAATTCAGCCCATGACTCCATCTTTCTTCATGCCTGCATCTGAAGGCCTTCTTTAATTGGAATTGAAGTGTAAATCTTGAAGCCAATAAGCGTTGCGCGTCATGCTTACATTGTGGGCTTCCATTTGTTACGAGCAGCCCATTTATAATCTGCAGCCACCAATGTAGGCCAACAATCCATCAGTTTGCACCACGTGTTTCATTCTTCTGCACATTACGAGAGATGGTCTGTGCTTCAGCTGGTTGGGCCGCAAGGTGAATCAGCCCACTTGTGGCTAGGGTTAGACATCACAAGCGGGACACCAAATTCACCCGTTCATCATGTTGCAGCCATTCTCTTCATTCGTGCATCACCATTCACGCCATTGGGTTTTACTCAACCCTCTCTTGGCCCTTCACGTGTTCCACCTCTCCCTTTTGCTAGGGTACCAAATCTTCACGTTGTCTCATCTTTTAGATGTTAGGGATATCCAAACCACCTTCTCTCTCGCCGTTAGGAACCTGTTAGACGACGTCCCCTTTCTTTTATGTTTTTCGGTTGCCTTCATTTATAAAAGGCAAGCCAACCATTTGTATCGATTAGCTTTGATGAATGAGATTTTCAGTAGAGATCAATCCCATCGTTCATCAGCTCACCCTAAACCCTAGATTAGGTTTTAGCCTTTTAGGGTTTACCAAACCAGTGAGAAACCAGAGCGAACCGAGTGATAACCTTCTTAATCGAGCCTTTTCGCTGCGTTTCCCTCGCTCTCCACGAGTTTCAATCGATGGAACACCGATTGGAGAGGCTTTCCTGTGAGTACCACGACGGAGGAGCCTCATCAGAAATGACCTGAAGATTTTGTTCATATAGTTCTTAAATAAGGCATGAGCCTTAGTCACACCAAATGGCATAACTACATACTATTATTGCCTATATTTGGACCTAAAGTTCGTCTTCTGCACATCATCAGCCTTGACCAGAATCTGATGATACCACGATCTTAGATCTATCTTTGAAAACACCACAACACCATACAATCGATCCATCAGATCATCTATCCTTAGTAAAGGGTACTTCTTTCTCATAGTCAACTTGTTCAAGTGTCTATAATCCACACACAGTCTGAAACTATCATCCTTCTTCTTTACTAGCAACACTAGTGCTCCTCACGATGACACACTTGGCCTGATGAAGTATATTTCTAACAATTCTTCTATTTGTTTCTTCAACTCTACCAACTCCATTAGAGTCATACGGTAAGGAGATATTGATACTAGTCCTGCTCTTGGCACTAAATCAATAGAAAACTTCACTTCTCTTTTTGGGGGCAACCCTAACACTTCCTCAGGAAAAACATCAGCAAACTCCCTCACCACAAGTACCTCAACATTCCTATCACCCTCCTCTACTGAAAAATGAGTCAGAATGAGAAAACACTGAGATCCTTCATTAACCTCTTTTACCACCTATTGAGAAGACAACCACCCTTCCTTTTCTGATCTTGGAAACAACAACATCTTTTTATTGCAATCAATAAGAATGTGAGATAATCAATTCATCCCTAATATCACATCCAACCCTTGTAGAGGTAAACATATAAGATTTACCTTGAACTTATGTCCCTCTACAAAAACGGAACACCTAGCACACATCAAAGACATCTTAACCAACCCTGAAGTTGGAGTACATACGTCCAAATCATACTGGCAAACACAACTCTTGAACTCAATACTCTAACACAGAAGAGTGTGTCACTTCAGAACCATACAAAACACACAAAATCACACCAGGTATCATACAACACCTGACTACGAGGTTACTTGAACCACTTGCTTATGTGCCTATCATAGCATACACCATCCCTAAACCTTGAGGTCTATCACCTCATGTTCTCTGTTGGGGCTGAGACAGAGGTCTTGCTATCGCACTCCTAGTAGAAGGATAATACTTGATGATATATTCTTGCTTTCCACAACCATGGCACCTTCTAAGATCAACCAATTGTGGATAAGCACTCTTTATATGTGGTCTTGCACACTAAAAACATAGATTCTCTAGCTGTTGAAAATGTTGTTGAGAAGTAAACCTCATAGTCCCTCGAGACTGAGGCCTACAATATGGTTTCTTCCCATCCTCTTGATTAGACTTGGACCCAGATGGTCCTCCCTTTCTCTATTGTACCTACTCAGTCTCCACTTCAGCCTTCAGCTTCTCCATCACTCTTATTTTCTCTACTAAGGCAATGAAATCCTTAGTGAAGAGAGGTGCCACCATCAACTTGATATCTCGCCCTAGGCCATTTTCAAATTTTCTACATCTTCACTCTTCATTTACCACTATGGTATGAAAGTGCCCCTGATGTTTAAATCTTTGGCATACTCCACCATTGACATATTTCCTTGCACAAACTGTAGGAACTCCATTTCCTTGGCATATCTAATACCGTTAGGAAAGTACTCAGCAAGAAAACTATTTTAACACATTCCATGATACCTCTTCCCTTTTTTATTCTAACATCATTTTCATGCTAGCCCACCAATGCTATGCTTCCCCAATGAGCATATAAATAGTATTAGCCAACCTGTTCTCCACAAGGCTCCTCTTGCCATCAAACACCCTTTCCATATCTTTCATCCATTGTTCAGCTTCATCTGGACCCATCTTCTCATTGAACTTAGTCGGGTGATGTTGTAGAAAATCCTCCAAATTTCACTCTTGAGCTCTAGGAATGGGTAGAGCTTGAGAAGGACCAACTGAAAAGCGAGGTTCTCCCAACTGTTGTAAGGCATCCAAATGCCTCTACTATGTGGCTTCAGCTGATAGCCTAACGTACTACATTTGCTACATAGCTAGGTTGTGTTGATCCACCTTTATAGCATTTTGTTGTTGCATGGTTGCCATCATAGCTTCGATTGCACCAACAAGATTAAGCACATATGATGTTGGAGGAGGAGGTGACATAGGTGCCATAACTCTAATTATACGAAGAAAGAAACCACAAGTCCATCTAAAGGGTACTAACATTGCTCACTCAACACGTTGCACAGAAAACACAACAGAAACTATGCAAACTCACACCTACATATCCTAAAGAAACTACTACTCTGATACCAAAAAATGTAACATCCCATTTAATAGTGTGAACTACTAAATAAAACATTAATATTATGATAAAAACAAAGAGTTTTTCAACAAAAGGCTTGTTCCTAAACTGCATTAAATAAGTGATCCCTATAAAGCAACCCCACAACTATGCAAGTAAAGGAGCATCCTCACCCATACGATTCTCTACTTACACAATTAAGTGATCATAACAAAGAAAACAAAAGAAAACCAAGCAACACAGAAAAGCAAAAGGGTAAGCTAGTATAAAAGAAAAGGCATGCTCATAAATGTAATACACATTACCATAACATGTTAACCAATACAATAAAGATTTATACACACATTCAATTATCTGGATACATGCCATAGATATAGGTATCACTAAAGATATTCACTTGTGATGGTTTTTAGACTCCGTAGAGTACAAGACACAAGGGGTCATCACCCAACCACACAAGGTTAATCCTAGCCTATGACCGAAGAACAAGTCCAAAGGTTAAGACCCTCTATCACTCTCACCACATAACTCATTCTACTTTAAGTGAGTTTGAATAATTTTAGGGTTTAGGATATCTCCTTCCAGACCCACCCACATCAATGGCATACACTAACCATACCAACCTTAAGGATTTCCTTTGAAATCCTTCAAAATTCAATACATATGTTCACCACAACACTCTATATTCATTTCATCTTAATAAAATCCATAAACATACTTCATTTAAATCATAAAGCAATTTAAAATAGTAAAAACAAGCCAAACAGATAAAACAGGGCATCTAACGCTCAACACTAGCTCTCAATGCCATTTGCCTCATAAAAATGAGCGCTCAACTCTACCATACAGCATTCAACACTAAGTGTCATGGCAATTAATTACTTCCACACCTACAGGGGTCTCTAGCACTTAGCACCACATGGTCAACGTTCTTTAAATATATATATATATATATATATATATATATATATATATATATATATATATATATATATATATATATATTCTCCTTTCTTGTATTTATATTTGTTTTCCAATTTTATTCTTTAAATAAATGTTCTTTTTTCAAATAAAATATTACAAAATACATAAAAACTATTTACAAAGTTACAAACATTATTTTAATTTTATGATAATAATAATAACAACAACATTAATAATAATATATAATCTATCTATACCTATGAAGGTGATCCCTTTTTGTTGTTCACTTTTCTTTTCTATTTTTACCATTCAAGTTACCATTTTATTTATATTTAACTGATTTTTTTATTTTAACTGTTATTTTTTTTAATTTGACTATTTTTAACTTAAATAAATAAAAAATTATCCGCTAAATAAATAAAAATTATCTAAAAAAAATATTTATAACTAAATTGTAAAAATTATTAATATTTATTTTTATAATTATAATTTCATTATATTTTGTGTTTTAAAAAAAGTCAATACACATCTACGAATATATGTTTTCACCGGTATATATCAAGAGAATTTCTCCTTTTTTTTAATGTCCATATTTGTTTTTCAATTTTATCCTTTAAATAAATATTTCTTTTTAAATAAAGTAATTATTTTATCAATTTTATTAAATGACTTTTTTTTTAAAGTTAATTGTTTTTTTTTATTTCATCATTCTTTTAAACTCATCCATCTTATTACACTTAAAAATAAATAAAATATATTTACAAAGTTACAAAATAATGTTATGATTATAATAACAATAATAATATATAATATATCTATGCCTATATATAGGAATTCAACTTTTTGGTGTTCGCTTCTTTTTTTTTTCTTTTTTTACCATTCAAGCGATTATTTTATTTAAATTTAACTAATTTTTTAAATTTAATCATTTTTATTAAATTTTACTGTTTTTTAAATTAAATAAATAAAAAACTATCTACTAAGTAAATAAAAATCATTTAAAAAGAAAAAAATATTTATATTTACTTTTATAATTATAATTTCATTATTTTTTATGTTTACAAAAACTGCAAAATATTTTCACTAGTAATATATAATATAATATAATATAATACAATATATAATAATAATTAATATAATAATATAAGGAGATCCCTTGTAAGGCCCATTAATTTTGGCTTACTATTTTTCTGCCCTAGAGTAAAGGGCTGCCCCTTGTGTTTGGACCTAGAGTTGGCCCAACTGATAAAACCTGTTTCAGTTACCCTAACGTCCCACTTTTCCTTGCATTCATAGAACCTTCAACCGTTTCCTCTCCACTGTACTGCTAGAGCTCTGCTAGGGTTTGTCTCCCACCTAGAACCAGTCCGCCTAAAAGCTCAAGTAGTGATTCCTACTCCACGTAAGTGATTCTGACCCTACTGTATCTACTTCTTGAGCTGTTCTTCGCATTTCACCGTTTAGGGTTCGAACTAATCTCGTTTTCTTCCACTGTTCCGCTGTTTCGGCAGTTCTTCAAGTCCATCACTCGAGCTACTGTTCTCCGAGGTTCCGCGTTGAAGTTCTATTAGCCTTTTTCCAGGTACGGGAAGTTAGGGTTCCAGTTTTTGGTGTTGTTTTGGCTTGTTCTTGGGTTGGTTACTGATTGTATGGTTTAATCCTTCGATTTGATGCGTGAGAATACTTTGTATGTTTGGTTGGTTTGAAAAACATGGCTGTTGCAGGTGAAACAGTGGCGAGACCTGTTAATCTCGCCCAAGCGAGCCAGTCTCGCCTAGGCGAGACAAACGGGGATTCGCCCAAACCAGTTTGCACGAGAGGTCGTCCAGGCGACCCGCTTAGTTTTTGAGCGAGCGAGCATCTCGCCCAGGCGAAAGGGGTCTCGCCTAAGCGAGATCCCGCATTGCTTCCTGATGCTCTTTTCGAGCCCTCGCCTAGGCGAAGGGGACTCGCCTGAGCGAGACCCTTCAGCCTGAGCGAGGGATTGGGCGAGACAGTGTGGTGTTGGGTTGTGTATTTACTCACTAATGATTGGAATTATTTGGGTATGACTGCCATGATGAGATGCATGTACATATGTATGGATATATGCCTAATGGTTTGCTATATATGCGTGACATGATTCATAAATGATGAATGATGGGTGTTGGGGGAACTTGGCATGTGAAATGAATGTGTGGTTTGGAACTAAAGGAACATGTTATTGATATGAGATGAGGCCCTATACTCATGGGGTGGTGGTGATCAATGGTAAGGATTCAACATGCGATACGAATGAGGTGTTATTTTGTTGAGGATAACATGGGATTGTGAGCATTGATTAATATTCTCTTATTGTTGATTTATGCCTGTTGGATTCGTGTCAGTGCGTAAGTCCTCGGGGATCTCTAGGAGAGATTCCCAGGGCCGCGCTTCAGTGGTCGGGACGTAATTCCATGGCCCCTGTTAGTGGGTGTTCATGGTGGTGCCCCATCTGTATAACTAGGTAAGGATTCAAGTTAAGGTTTCATCCTGACACTCTAAGGAGCCAGTTAGTCTCACTTAGAGCGGACTGACTCCTGTGGTGAGAGTAGCAGGAGGCCTGAAATTCAGTAAGGGCTAACCTTGTGGTGAGGGAAATTCAATTCATTGTAACACTTGTAACACATAGCTCGGGGTTGAGCAGTTGTTGGTCTCTTGGCAAGCGTACCAAAAGTCAACTGTAGTATAATGATTTAAAGTAGGAGTGTCGAACCCACGAGGAACAGATTCAATTAAAATAACTAATTATCTCGATCAGCATATATATACAAAGATTTTAATTTGATTTGACATTAACTATTGCATGAAATTAATATAGTAAAAGCAGAAAAGTTTAGAAAAATACAGTAAAA
>Ga0214544_1005250_pt1 | contig 25266 bp, 10 predicted proteins | sample CNSS3metaG_FD_160074 | JGI IMG/M metagenome (GOLD analysis project Ga0214544, IMG submission 160074) | Root nodule microbial communities from cowpea collected in UCLA plant growth center, Los Angeles, California, USA - CNSS3 | ecosystem: Host-associated > Plants > Roots > Nodule | place: USA... | reverse complement strand
CGACCTTGAAGTACCCGTCTTTGAAGTGCTTGAAAGACTGGGAGAACGCATCCAACCTGCTAATGCTAGGACGACTGATTAATGAAAGCCAAGTAGCCGGCCTCCGGGGTCTGGTGTCATAAAAATATAAGAATGCATAAGGGGAAGGCTCCAAGTACAATGAATCGCATAGGATGCGGAAGGCCTGTAAGTAAGCCCAACTGTTAGGATGTAGCTGAGTAGGCGCCACATTCAACGCCCGCAGCACCCCCATAGTAAAGTCGTCGAAGGGTAGTCGTACGTGAAGCTGAGAAAAATGACACATGTACATATAAAAGAACTTCTCGGTAGCACCTTCTTGCCCGTGGCATACACGATCGATGGCGCTCACCCTTTCCAGCGAAACAATATCTCTGTTGACCCCCCTAGACATGACAGGTGTACAGTTTAGCCAAGACTTTAATAGGCGAGACCACCTAAACAACGACGACTGGTCACGAACGTCAATAGCCACCCATGCATAACCACCCTTGGGCGGCCAGTTACTCTCCTCCATTTCCTCAGGAGGATCCTCTCGAACCTCCCTCACCACCTCCATCGGCATTCCGCTTGTGCCAACTCCAGCACTCATACCTTCTCCGCCAAGTCGATCATCCCTACTCCTATCTGACTCAGTACTTCGACTACTACTAGACGCAGATAACGATGTGCTATCGCTACTAGACATACCTGTTATCGTTTTAACGGAAAGATGGCGGCTGAATTTGGGAACTAGTCGGACAGTATGATGCGCAAAAGATCTCTGAATTCAAAACTCTCGCAAATGAACCAAGTAAACCCCCCGTTGCTTTCAAACCCATATTTATAGTCCACGATCCCAAACGACTAAAATTCTTCCCGCCAAACTAAAACCCATACCAATCGACACCATCATTATGAAGGATAAAAACGACGGCGCCAAAAGTTAACGATGTGACCACCTGACACCATTGCACCTACCTTCTGACACCTGCAAGTCCTAAGCCTTAACACTGTTCACCACACTTAAAGGCTGGGGGACTGGTGTATCACACCTAGCCGGTTTTGCTAGTTCACCAACACATGTAATCCTTGACCGACAACCCATATCGGACAAGGCTGGGGGGTTGGTGTACCGTACCTAGCCGAACTCAATCAAGTAAACAATATACATACCAAAACCGCCTAGCATCTAGTACCCAGATACCACCAGCACAAAGCCATCTAGCCAGGTAGCCGGTCGAAACCGACTACTTGTCTAGAACGTCAACTAACATCAATACCCCGCCTTCAATAGGCCTCCAGGGCCTGTTTTGGGGCCTAGGCCCACTCATGGCCCAAGTCAAAACCCAGCCCATGCAATGGTCAAACGTCATTAATATTCTATAAATACACGTGGACCCCATCATTTAAAGGTACGCATTCATTAATTGCTGATTTGACTCTTTGAGAGCTTTAACTTACTTGAGCTTCGGAGATTCTTCTGCAGGTAATCCCTCCTGGGTTCAAGCCGACATGTATCAAATGGAAAGAGGCCTACTGAAGAGATAACGGACTACAGGGTAAGGTGATACTCGTGCCTAACTTATCTTATTTGTTCTTCTGCAGGAACAGAAATAATTTCTTCGGATAATGTTTTTGTAGTGAAAGGTACAAGAAAATCAAGAAAATATCTTCAACGGCGGCACCGTCCATTTTGAAAGGCGCCAAAAATCTTCAGAAGAGAGATATAGTTGGATTCATCCGTGGCATGTAAAGTTTAGAAAGTGTGTCCCACGCAATCGCCACGTGCACCTCCCATTCCCTTACCCTGACCCGTGCCATCTTCCGTAAAACGTTCTAAATTCTTAAACAGAATAATAATAGGAAGAGAAAAACGCACTTCTCACTTCACATGCTCTGTTTCCGTAACCATAAACCAATCTTACCTTCAATTCAATCTTCTCCGCCATAGCCTCAACATCCACCATGCTTCCACTGCAATTTGGCACGCGCCCTCACTACCCTCCTTCGCTGTTCCTGAGCAGCTCCAACGCTTGTTCCTCCTCTCGCATCCTCTACAGCAACAGAAACAACCAGGTGTACCTTGTTCGCTCCAACGTTGGAACCCTCAACCTTAGGGTTTTCGCTGCGTCCGGCAACTCCTCATACAAGATGAACCTCAACGAGTACCTTGTCACTCTCGAGAAGCCCCTCGGCATTCGATTCGCGCTAACCGCTGATGGCAAAATCATCGTCCACTCTCTCACCAAAGGGGTACCCTCCATTCATTGTTACCTCGCTCTGTCCCAATCACGTTAGGATCTGTTTCAACAAAACAATTGTATTTTTGGGATTAAATAAGTTTTTGTTACCTCCAAAATTTGGACCGATATATCCTAAAATCATTTAATCCATATCTACATTTATTTGTTAATTCATTTTTTCTGATGGTAGGGTAATGCAGAGAGATCCAGGATAATTATGGTGGGTGATACTTTGAAGAAAGCTGGCGATTCGTCTCAGAACACTCTCGTTGAGATTAAAGACGTTGGAAATACGCAGTATGCCTCCTGATTTTGCTCTAGCACATGTTTGGAAACCGTTAAATTTAGATGACTGTAATTATAATATTACAGTAATGTGACTATAAAACTAAAAGTGTAAAATACATGGCGATAAAATTTCAGGCAGTAATATGTTTTCATAATGTAGGATAGTGTTAACTTCGATAAAACTTTCCCTTCCCTTCATTTTCTGTTTTTTATAAAACTAAAGTGTAAATACGTGGCGTAAAATTTCACACAGTAAAATCTTTTGTATCTTTTCGTAATGAAGGAAAGTGTTAACTTCGATTAAAATTTCCCTTCCCTTCATTTTCTGTTTTGTTTTTGTCCAACAAGAACAATTTCATTCGATTCCAGGTATTGGAGTAAAGGCAGACACCTTGGGTGTTTTTCAGATTGCACACTATACTCCTCTTTTCTTTATCTGTACACAATTACCTTTTATTGTTTCAAAAACAGTACACCGCCCCCACTTTTACATTGCTCGAATTCCTTAATTGTTGGAAAAATATTACATCGTGTGGTTTGGTGTACCTGTAAGAGACACATTATTGTAATTATTAAACAAGCAATTGAGTTATGTGCATTCTGAAAAAAACCTATGGGATGCCAATGTGATTTATTCTATGAATAACTTAATTTTGAAATTGTGGATGCAGTTATATAGTTTCCTTGCAATCTGTTGTGATCCTTGAAACTCTGGGAAATTGCAGACAAATGTAATTTGTTTGTAGTCACGATGAGTCCAAAATCCTTGACACTGACCAAAATCATGGTCGCTGAAGGTTTATGAAAACCTTGGTATAACCATTCACGAGCATTCACTTGATAACCCAAGTGGTGGTTCGTGACGCCTAAGTGCTTACTGGTGGGATTAGCATAATGTCATGGACGCTTTAGTTTCAGTTTCAGCTTCTTGGGTTATTTTTTTTCTGTTAATTTGAAAGAGACTATTCTCAATTCTATCTCAATATGATATTATTACTATTGTACCCTTTTTCTCTACTAGAAATCAGTTCTAAGATGCCTTAAAAAGGAGTGAAGATACTTTTTCAGTGACCATCACAATGTATTATGTTCATCAGTGTGTTGTTTTTATTTTTTTCAGTCTTTTGGTTTCCTCAGGAAGGTGCTAAATGAGCAAACAAATTCTTTTAGTTTGGTACTTGAGAGGCCCACATCTCCTTTTCCTATTCAACTTCTGCACAAGATGAATGATTTTGAGACAGTGTTTAATAGAGGGCGAGTTCCTATTGTCACATGGAACAAGACCCTATTGGCATCAAATTTACAATCATCTAGTGAGAGCAGCACGAATTCGGGATTTTTGATGTTCAACTCAAAGTTTCTCAAACCAAATGCAAACAAGTTATTGGGCAACCAAAATCAACGTACCATCACCCATGGTGAGAGAAACTTCTTTACTGAACACACACCACAAATTGCTTGTGTTTTTACTGAAGAAGTGTGTGGAGATGGAGATTGGGGTCATGGAAGTTTCCCACTTGAGGAGTATATTCAGGCTCTAGATCGTTCCAAGGATGAGATGTATTATAACCACTCTCTTGGTATGCGTTATAGTAAGGTATGTCATTCATTTCAATGTCTTTATTACAATTTTTTTTTTTAATGGCTCAGTTTCTATAATACTTATAAAATATTGATATGTTATAAATTATTAGATTACAGAGCAAATTTATGTGGGATCCTGTATACAAACAGAAGATGATGTAGAGACCTTGTCAAAAGTTGAGGTATGGACATTGTCACCTTAACTTCATAAAAGCCTCTCTAATCCTTGTTTAAGGCCTTATAATCAATGTGCAAATGAATTGCTTAATTCAATCTTCAGTTGTGAAACTTGAATGTGTTCAATAGGAAAACATTTCAGTACCTATCAAATATCAACCAATATTTGGCATTTAATTTATTACAGCAGTGTGCTGAAGTATTTTTAGTCAAAGGTATGTTGTGGCAAGAAAATTTTGGATTCTGAAATGTGCCACAGTTCTTTCTGTTTAGTTAGTTACTATTACCATCTCCTAAGCTAACAGTGAGTTCTATCTTTTTGTGTTCTTAATTACCCTAAAAGTTATTTCTTTCGTACTGTAATAACTTCTGTGCGAAGTTTTCCTTTTATATCAAGCATTATATTCTTGTCATTATAGTAGGAATATTTCTGCTGCAGGGAATTACTGCTGTTCTGAACTTCCAAAGTGGAACTGAAGCCGAAAATTGGGGAATCAATGCAAAATCAATCAATGAATCTTGTCAAAGGAATAATATTCTCATGATCAACTATCCTATTCGGTAATATACGTTCATTTAAATTTTTCAGAATTTATGTAATAATGGTAATTTGTCTTGTTTTAGGACATCTCCATAAAATAACTTAATTAAGTACTTTATGAATACTTACGTATGATGTAATTTTTTTTCTTTTTTTAATATCAGAAAAGATAATTGCTATAAGTTACTTTTTTTTCCATATAAGATTTAAACTATTTCATGATTGAAATTAATGAAAATAGCATATGAACATATCAAAACTATTTTTATAACCTCTCTAAATGTCTAGATAAGTACTTATATCACAAGATAAGTCCAAATAGGCGGTTGATAAGTTCTTCCAAATGCACTCAAAGTAATTTATGAAAAAGAGGAATATAAAACATGAGACAAGGATTCAATTATGTTTTTTTGTTTTTAAAAGGGTTAAATATGTTTTTTGTCCTTCATGTTTTAGTGAAATTTGAAATTACTCCCTTTTTAAAACTTTTCACCAATTTAGTTCTTCATCTTTAAAAATGCATAGGTTTAATCCTTTAACCAAATTTTGTTACATTTATCTAATGTTTCAAGCACATTTCATGATAGTATTTGAATTGTTTACACTTTTTGACACATTTTGGCTTTAATGTTAAGTTAAATATTATCATAAAACGCGTTTGAAATGTCACATAAACTTAACAAAATTTGGCTAAAAGGACTAAATCTGCGTATTTCTAAAGTTTGAGCACTAAATTAGGCTAAAGTTTCTAAGAGGGACTAATTTCAATATTCACTGAAAGTTAAGGCACCAAAAACATATTTAACCCTTTTTAAAAATATTTTTAATGGATTTTATTTAGAAAACCTTTAATATACTATGCAAAGAAATGTAAGTTTTATAATAAAAAATTATCATATTACGGCTAAGGTGATACATTAGAAAGAACTCTCAAGAATTTGTCTTTCCTGGAAATTTTACAAATTAAACCCTCCTTAGATTAGAAAAAAATAGATAAATTGATGGACAGTTGATGTAATGAGTAGCATTAGGTGCCCGTAACCAAAGTTAGTTTTCATATTATCTCTAAAAAGGATAGTAGTCATTAGTTGCCAATTTGTTGATCAACTTCTTAAAATAAGAAGCTAGGGGATTTTTGTGGGTCGAGATTTATAAATAAACACTTTTGTGTAATTGGGGTGCAGGGGATCATAATTACAATTTTAAGAGTTGTTTCCCTCTGAATTCTTGTTAGCTAAGAGTGAGTGTAGTTACCATTATTACAATTCTTATCATTTTTTGTTAGCTAAGAGTGTAAGTACCATTATTACAATTGGTATCAGTTTTGTTAGCCAAGAGTGAGTGTAGTTACCATTATTACAATTGGTATCAGTTTTGTTGGGTTACGATGGTGACCCCAAAGAGCTTCAGACCCGTATGGATTCTTATGAGAAGAACTTCTATAGTCATCAAGAATCAGTGCGTCACCCATTGGAGATGGTGCAGAAGTCTATTGAAGGCCTCACAACGGCGATAGCATTTTTTAATGGACCACAAGAGGAAGAACCTCACTGGGAATAGTCTGAAATGGTTGCTCTGGTGGTTGAGCGGGTGAAAATTCCATTTCCTTCCTGCGATAGTTCTAACTTTCTGGGAATATTCTGAAATGGTTGCTCTGGTGGTTGAGCGGGTGAATATTCCATTTCCTTCCTGCGATAGTTCTAACTTTCGTGACTGAAAAGTGAAGGCAAAACAATTCTTTGAACTGGAAAGAACTTCGGACGAATAACAAAATCGTTTATGGTTGTTATCTATGGAGTGCAAGGCTTTTTCTTGCCAAAGCCATTACATGCAAAACATCAACAATAAAGAAAACTCTTGGCAACATATCTTTCAGGATGCAGGGAGCCAATTTGATACGGCGGCAATTGATGATCCAATACTGCAAGATTGTGACAAGAAGGGCCTCTACTTGTCTCTTGAAAAATATGACACGTTGTTAACTAGGTTGGCTATAATTGAAGAATTAGCATTGAGTTTCTTTCTTTCTGGATTAACCATTGAGTTAGAAAAATCAATAAGAGTTAATAGACTAACATCGGTTCAAGAAGCAATTTGAATTGCAAGATTACAAGGTGAGGTGCTTCAAGTTATAGGAAAGATCCACGTTCTACCACTTCAACCTCAATGATAGATTCTCGCGTACCAACTGGGAACTCTCTCTAGAAAACAAATCAATGACAGGATTGTAAAGGGTTTATGTCGATTCTGTGGTTATAAGTGAGACAGAGATCATAAACAAAGGTGTACATGTGGGGAAAGTTAAATGCAATCTTTATTCCGCAAGAACAAATGACTGTGGAATTAACATCAGATTCAAAAGAAGAACAAGAAACTGAAATAGTTAGTCATAATTCAAAGCATAAGAAACTTCCCTGTGATGGTCGCATAAGATAAAGATTGAGTCATAATTCAGAGCTGTCCTCAAATAGAATGGAAAATTAGTGATCATATTTTTCACGCTGATTTTTTGTTGATACCTAGCACTCTTTTGGTGTACTACTTGGAATGCAATGGTTTAAAACTTTGGGAGAGATCAGCTGGAATTGTGGCAAATTGACAATGAAGGAAAATTGGTTTGTCTACAATGTGAACATCCTTCCTCTGATATTTGTATTTGTGAATTGACAGGTAAGCTTAAACCAGCTCAATGTCAAGCTGTGTTACTTGCACTTGAAGGACCATTCAGCTAAAATGATGCAGTAGATAAAGTTTTTCACCAATTTCCTCGTAGTGGTATGGTCATCGAATTTATTTGGTGTACAAAAAACCATTCTATTTAAAACAATTCAGGCATCCCCATGCTCAAAAATAAGAAATGGAAGTAGAAGCTGTTATCAGAGAAAGTAGAAGCTGTTATGCATCTCCATTAGTGTTAGTCAAGAAAAAGGGTGGTTCTTGAAGATGTTGCACTAACTTCAGAAAACTGAATGCTTCGACAATGAAAAACAGGTTTCCTATACCTTCTATAGGAGATTTATTGGATGAGTTGCATGGTGCAAGATATTTCTCTAAACTATATCTAAAAAGTGGTTATAACCAAGTAAGGATGGCATAGGCAGATATCCATACAACAGCCTTCAGAACTCACAATGTACACTATGAATGGGTGATCTTATCTTTTGGATTGTGCAACGCACCAACCACATTTCAAAACTGGATGATGATATCTTCGACACTTGATGAATGATCTCTTCACGGTATATAAGGAAGTTCATTTTGGTGTTTTTTTTTTTTTTACATTTTAGTCTACACAAAGACATGCGCAGATCATCTTTGATGCTTACACACCACCCTCCAAATCTTCCAAGGCCACAATTTGGTTCTTAACTATTAAAAGTGCACCTTTGCAACAACAAAAGTTGATTACTTGGGCCATTTGATTTCTTCAGTAAAATTCAAGCCTTTCAACAATGGCCAAGACCTATGACTGTCATGGGCTTCGACGGACTTTTGGGCATATCAGGTTATTACAGAAGGTTGATTCACAATTATGGAAAAATTGCCCAACCACTAAAGGTTGATTAACATCAGCTCTTGTATTGGCTTTACCAGAGTTTGGTCAACTTTCATAGTGGAAACAGACAATGTAGTGGCAGTTGCACTGTCACGACAGCAACAAGAAGGTAGTTTAGCTGCAATCTTTCACGTTACTCCTCAGTTGCTAATGGAGGCCTAAGATGCATGGAGATCAGATCCAAAATTGCAGAAGATAGTAGATACAATAAGGTTGCATCAAGGATCATATAAGCACTACACCTTTGATGGATTAATTTTAAGAATAAAATGTAAAGTTGTAATTGGTGCAGATCAGAACATGAAAAGAAAAATACTGCACCATTTTCATGACATGGTGATGGGTGGACATTCAGGAGACAACCTAACTTACAAAAGAATAAAAGATCAGTTTTATTGGAAAGGCTTGTAGAAAGAAGTTAAACAATGAGTACATGAGTGTATAATGCTTGCCAGGTTACTTTAGTCATTTTCTATTCCAGAGAGAGCTTGGAAATCCATTTCAATGGATTTTATTGTGGGTCTTCCCAAGACTAATGGCATGACAATTATCTTTGTGGCTTGTGACCGATTCACAAAGTATGCCCATTTACACCATTAGCTCATCCTTTTGGAGCAGCTAAAGTTGGACAGGTATTTTTCTATACTGTTGAACTACGTGGTTGGCCATATGAGAATTTCTGAAAGAGATAGTATTTTATGAATGCATTCTGGACTAAATTGATCAAGCAACATAAGGTCAAATTGTTGCGGTCCACTGCTTTCCACCCTCAATCGAAGGGGCAACTTAAAGCTTTATACAGTCTTAGAGGGATATCTTAGATGTGTAGCTGGTGACTTACCAAAGAGGTGGATAGATCATCTTTCTTCAGTAGAGTTATGGTACAATACTAAATTCCACACAACAACCAGGATGTCCCCATTTGAACCTTTATAAGGCAATCCTCCATCAATGCCTAATGTTGCATTGCACGAAGTTCCATTAGTCAAAGCAGTTGCTTAGACAGTGAGAACAAAGCAGATTGCCAAACTTTTGCAAGAGAATTTATACAAAGCCCAAGAGAGGATGAAAAAGTGTTCTGATCTCAGGTTGGTAGACAAGGAGTTTCAATGTGGAGACTTAAGCAATAAAGTTTGGCAAATACATCATTCCACAAGTCAGCTGCCAGATTTTATGGCCCTTTTAGCAGGTTGGAGAGAGTTGGCAAGGTGGCTTGAAACTTCAGATGCCTGTTGGCACAAGAATACATGATGTTTTTCATGTGCCATTACTGAAGAAACAATCATGGTAATCATTCCATAACGCAAGAGCTTCTAGTTGTATACAATGAAGATGGTGAGATGGAGCTATAGCCATTGGTGGTTTTAGATAGAAGAATGAAGAAAAAGGGCAATTGAGGTGCTCATTGAATTGCAGCATACCAACTCTGAAGATGCACTTTGGTAGGAACTACACACTATGCTACACCAATTTCCAGATTTTAATTGGAGTGCTACAAGGCCTTGAGGACAAGTCCTTTTGGATGGGAGGAATAATGGTAATAAGTAGTACTAGGGGTCTGTTTGCAAAGTTAGTTTTTGTATTATTTCTAAAAAAATGGTAGTAGTTAGTTGCCAATTTGTTGATCAGCTTCTTAAAATAAGAAGCTAAGGGCTTTTTGGCAATTAATGCTTATAAATAAACACCCTTGTTTTATAATTTCAAGAGTTTTCTTCATCTAAGCCTTATTAGCTGAGAGTAAGTGTAGTTACCTCTACTATAGAGGAAGATCATGTATTGATAATAGCTCACCCTACAGGGTAAGGTTGCATCTAGTCACTGACAGCCAAAATTTCCACCAAGACCATAGAAAGATACAGCGAGAGGTATTCCTAGTCCTCACTTCTCAACCCTTCAGCAATCTATCACAAGCATCTCTATGCTCAAACTCAAGTACTTTCTCAAACAAGTCTTTAGACTCTACTTTACACATCTCTTCGTTCTGTTGTACTTGCTCAGACTGTCTTACCTTCATTTTCCATTTTTATTTTCTTTTCACTTCATTTGTCACCCTTTTCCCATCTTATTGTTACTTTATGCTGTGAGTTACCAAAAGATGAATATATCGAGCATTATTGGTCATACAGTGACCCTTAAGTCAATTGAAGAAAATTAAGGTTCATGGGGAAATGACATTCAAAGTTCTGATGACTCTAGTTTGGCTTCCTCTTAGACTATGATTTGTGGTTTTATTTGAGCCTTCTTTAATTCTGTTTGTAGGGAGGGAGATTCTTATGATATGAGGAAAAAACTCCCATTTTGTGTGGGGCTTCTACTACGTTTGCTAAGGAAGAATCTTCGTGTTTTTGTTACTTGCACTTCTGGATTTGATCAGTCTCCTGCTTGTGTGATTGCCTACCTACATTGGATGACGGATGTTTCCCTTCATGCAGCGCATACTTGGGTCACTGGGATGCACAATTGCAGACCTGACAGGTTCACCTTGCCAAACTTCAAACACTTTAAGACTGTTCATTTGATTCTGTTAAAGAGGACACGAGATCATGCTTTGTATTCATGTAAACACGTTTATATTTTACATGCAATCTATAAACAAAGGGTAATTATGCAAAGTTTCTCTTTCTTTTGGGGCATGGGACATAATTATCTGTGAGTTCTGTCTGAGACCGAAGAATTTAAACTAATTATTAGCTTTCAGCTGAGCTCGTTGGGAAGCTTATATGTTATCCACCATTTTCTATGATTTATATGTACTTTTCTAATATTAGTGAATTTCTTGTGGTAGCATCTCAGAATATCTTTATGTTTTCTTAATGGTCTATTTTAGACATTCATTTTGGGTTTCTTTCAGTGGCCACTATTTGTGTGGACTGGAAAAAGATAACAAGACAGTGTTTAGAATGGGATGGAACATGACATATGGCTCTCTGCTTTATGTATTTTATGAAGAGAAAAAGACAAGACTTAAGTCTACAAAAGTGGTACATTTTGGTTTCACCTTTTAGCAGAACGAAACCAGATAAATTGTTCTGATCTATTCTGTTTGCATGCCTAATGCTTATGGGTTATTTGTGAAGATACTAAAGATTGTGAATTATTAGTGATGGTAGTAGTTTTAGCAAATTGAGTATGCTGTAGGAAATGCTAGTGAAATTGTTATGCTTTTTAGTTTGAAATAGAAATTTGGTTTGATATACTTTCTCACTTAGAAAAATCATTTCATCAAACTGCAGGCCGGCAATTGCATGGGCTACTTGGGATCTTATAGCCATGGTTGAAAATGGCAAACATGATGGACCTCCTACACATGCTGTCACATTTGTGTGGAATGGTCATGAGGTATGAAGTTATATTTCCATTGCTTTTTTGTTGCTAATTTATCATTTGATTCTTGAGTTAAAAGTTTTTTTCTGTTATACTATGAGTAGATTTGATTAATGGTAGTTAATTTTAATCCTTTCTGTTCTATATTCCTGTATTTGAGTGGAATGTTCATTCCATGAGGTCATAAACTTGTAATATAGCTCTCAATGTGGCTCTGGGGCTAATTTATCTGTTGATTCTTAAAAAGGTTCGAGAGATTAAATCATCTCCATTGTTATTTAGAATTATCATAGTTTCAACCTTAATTGTCCTTTTGGTCTTAATGTTTCAGGGTGAGGATGTAACTTTGGTTGGAGACTTTACCGGAAATTGGAAAGAACCACTAAAGGCAAAGTTCCAAGGTGGATCAAGACATGAAGTAGAAGTTAAACTTCCACAAGGAAAGTATGTGCTAAATTTACTATATTTTTTCTTGAGCGGTGATACTTTACAAACCTTTAAACTCTTACTCCGTCTTAACAACTCTTTATAATAATTTTTTATTCAACAATTTAATTTATATTTTAGTTTAATATTTTATTATTAATCACAAATCTTGAGTGGACGTATTTTTAGAAGGTGGTGTCAAAATAATTTTTTCCTTTTTCTTTCTGTAGATTAAGTATATCATTTTTCTCTCAAACTTGATGACCGAATTGGCTAAGATTCCTAGCGAGTAATTTTTTAATATTCTAACCAATGCCATTTGTTTTATTCTTTTGTTGTATGATTTTTGTATCAGAAGCATAAAACTGTTTCCTAGATTTTTTGACGATTTAATGATTTTGTTGCACTTGAATGTGTCATGATTCCTTTCTATCAGGTATTACTACAAGTTCATTGTAAATGGACAATGGAAACATTCAACTGCTTCACCAGCAGAAAGGGATGACAGGGGAAACGTTAACAATATAATCGTGATTGGTGAAACTGCCAATGTTCGGCCTTCTGTTCAGCACCAGCTGAAAGTATGTTTCCAATTAATATTTGTGTTTTGCATTTTGATTTATCTACATATCATTCTATATGATACGCTTCCTATAGTACAATTTTTCTTGTGCAATTATTTAGGCACTGGCAACTGCAGCTTAGCTGATCTAAAGAAATTATCTTTCGCAGATTAAAAATTTGATTTCTGCTTTTGCTTATATCTTCTAATACTTGATTGTGAGAGCAGCCTGCATTTCCTATATTTCTTCACTGTTGCTGCATTTGTGTGTTAAGTAAAAGCTTAGGTAGAATTCGTATGTCATGTATTTTTTACAGCAAAAGTTAATCATTTAATCACTGCCTGATCTTTGATGTTCTAGGATGCTAACGTTGTCAAGGTGATTGAAAGGCCTTTGAATGAAAAGGAGCGGTTTATGCTGGCAAAAGCAGCTCGTTGTATTGCTTTTTCTATCAGTCCGATCACATTGGCCCCCAAATAGTTTCACGCAAATTCTATATTGTACAGAATTGCAGTTGTTGTACTTACTGAGGCCATACAAAATTTGGTCACACCAAAGAGTGATCACACGCTGGGTATGTCTTGGCATATTTAGTGCACACTACTAAACTTGCCTATGTTTCTGCAGGCCTACCCTTTTGCCTCATTCTGTTATTCTTCGTATTATACAATCCTAGTCAGAGTATAAATTGACATGTATGTAGTACTAGCTTTCAAATGTTGGCCCAAGTAATTTACTTAAATGGATTACGGGTCTTCATAAATGATTTAAGTTCATAAACCATAGCATTTTATGTTATGTTCTTATAATTGTTTCCAGTGCTATTTTTAATTCCGTAAATCAGCATTCTTTGTCATTTCTTTTTTAGCATTTGAATATTTCATTCCGGAGCATATATATTCTGTAGTTTGCTATTTTTCCTTGTTTATCGAGACACTATACATGCTTATTATTCTTACGTGTGACAGTTTCTTCATGTATCATTATCTAAAATGGTACAAATGTTGAGAAGAATATGGATGAAAATGATATATTGATAATTTCTCTGACATTTTTCATTGATGAAAATATTAAGGTAAGAAGTTTAAATCTAACTCAGATCAGATCAGTAAGATCAGGTTTATTTTTACTTCTATACTATCATTTAATTTTATCTTTAATCTTACGTGGGATCTTAAAAATATTATAAATATAAGATAAGTTTATAATTTGATTTGATCTTTATCGGAGGATCTTCAAAAAATATCTATAAATATAAGTGAAGAAAACGATAAATATAAGTTAAAAGTTGTAATATCTTAGAAAAGCTATAAAATATAAGATAAGTTAAAAAAAGCCGATAAATATAAAATAAGTTAAAAGTTGTGATAAATGTGATCTATGTTATTACAGAATAAATGCTATAAAATAAGTATGGGCATCTATAATAACAAGAAAATATAAAATAAATAACTTTTTTATTTCTTTATATATCTATAATTTTGAACAGAACAATATTGTAAAATTCGTACTTTTTAAGAATTTTATTTGTAGACAATATAAATTATAATTTTATTTTTTATTTCTTCAAACTTCATTGTTAATTCTATCTAAGTTTATTTTAGAGTTATTTACACAACCTTAAAAGTACAAAACAATATTAAAAATATATGCGGCATATGTTTTCACTTTTTTTGTCAGATTTGCGTATTTTTTTAATTAAATTTTTTCTGTAAATTTTCATATTTTTCAATTCAGTTTTTATTATTTAACTTTTTTTTGTCAATGATTATTCTCTTGTTATCTTAAAACTATAATAATATTTTATTAATTATAAAATAAGGTTTTATAATTAATATAACAATATTAAAACTATAATATTGTTTTATTTCTAAAATAATAGATGAATCATTTAATTAATAAAAGATTTAAAAAATAAATGTTCAATTAAAAAAATTTCAAGAATTAATATAACTTTTTTTCATAAAAACTAAATTTAAAATATATAAAATATTTAAAATATTTAAATTTAAAGACTCATAACTTAATTAAGTGTTTTATTAATTCTAAAATAATAGATGAATCATTTAATTAATAAAAGATTTAAAAAATAAATGTTCAATTAAAAAAAATTCAAAAATTAATATAACTTTTTTTAATAAAAACTAAATTTAAAATATTTAAATTTAAAGACTCATAACTTAATTAAGAGAAAATATAGTAATATAATTACTATAACTTTAACAAAGAATGTATTATGTAACAACCCTAAAAATGAAATCATCTTTAACGGGTCCTACAAATTATTAAGTAACTAGCAAATCTGATAAAAAAGATGTAAGAATATATATATATATATATATATATATATATATATATATATATATATATATATATATAAAAGCACATGTATGAAGTGTAATTATAGTCCTTAGTGTATTATAAGGATCGTAACTTGAAGAAATCAAGTAGTTATATAACTTGAACTATGATAAAAACTGAAAGGTTCATATATAATACACAAAACATCACAAACTTCCACCATAACTTCCTCCTAGTTTATCATCTTTTTCACTTATAGATTCTTCTACTTACATCAATATAGTGATCATTGCAAAAAGAATAGCACAAGCAATACATATAACTAGAGAAAACGTAAGGTAATTTAAAAATTTCCAATCCATATATATTCTATATCTAATAAATAAAGTAGTCCTTATCAATTTCTACACAAAACAATGATTCTATCTCTAAATAAACCAACAACAAGCATAATATATAATTCTAAACTCTTTATTAGAATTTATGCATTGACTTGGACACAAGAAACCTTACATTTGTCATAAAAAGGGATTATGATGAAGGCCCTAGCTCCACTTGGCCTAACCAACTTGAATCAAATTCTTTTGGACATGGTAAGTTAACTTATGACATCACTAGACTAGGGGTCCCACCCATAATCTCGCTATAATAACCTCCTTCAGTTCTCACCACCTAGACTACGACATTCTATATGAGTTCGAAAGCCTATTAAAGTAAATGATAACTTATGACCAACATGTATCCCAAGTCAATGCATAAAACTAAACTAGAAAGGATTTACATTTCTTCCTTAGAAGCCAAATCCCAAAACAATAAATAATCAAACAATTCAAACAAAATCTTCACTTTAATATTCCATTAAACCACTGCCCTTACATAAACCTATTATCTTTTCCATCAAACCAAAATTTCCAAATTATCATCAAATTCTGAACCACAAAATCATGCATGATACTAGCAGACTCGTCCAACAAGACCTCGCTCAATGATTTCCATGGTGGGATCCTTGCTCAACAAGTAAAAGTCTCGCCCAACGACCTAAACACTGGAACAAAAATATAAATTTATTCACCTAGCGAGAGTAGAGTTGTCTATTGAGGCCTCATCTCCAAACTAAACTCAAATTTGACCATAGCTCAACGAGAGTCTACTATCCCAGTGAGCAGGTCTCCCCTGACTCTCTACCAAACTCGAATTTGGCACTTGCCCAATGAAAGGAGGGCTCGTCGAGCAAGTTTGCATAATGCAAAATCTTCATTTTTAGACAATACGAATCACCTAAATACACTATCTCATGCTTAAATCAACACATTAACATACCAATTTTGGTCCATTAAACTCATTAATTAAAACTTTTACATCTACACATCAAAATATGCAAACATCCCATTTCAATTTACATCTTCATCCCAAATCTACTCAATAATCCAACAATTTAGATTCAATTACTCATTTATTAACTAATTAAAACATAATTCAAAGCACAAGACATTGAAATTAACTTCCCTTACTTGAAACAAAGAAAATCCCCTTTTCTCACACTATTGCTCTCTAGAGCCATATATCCACAAGATTACTTAAACACCCATTCAAGATCCCAATTAGAGTATTAAGCATGACATTATGATCTTAGAACAATACAAGTTCACTAAAAGCAATCTTGAGTAACATACACCGCCCTAAAGCTCACATGAAACTCAAGAGCTAAAATGCCTAAAAGGTGCAAAGCAAGAACTTAATCTATTTAAATCTTTGATTAGATGGTTTTATAGAGCTCTTCGCAAGGAATAATTCTACAATTTCTTATCTTCAAATGAAGATTAGGGTCAGAAGTGAAAAGAGATGGCAAAGAGAAAATCTAGAGAGAAGATTTAGATATATGGTATTTTTAAATAAATGAACTTTCTTTATTATAAATTTATTAATAGTTTGAACGTTTGTTATTAAAATATTATAGTATTCTTACTCTTTTAAGACAACCATTGATCCTAAATCTTTTTCTAGGTTCTCATATATTCAATGCTTGATTCTAGAATTTTTTAAGCGAAAAAGAATACTCAATTTTCCTTTGTCCACTCAAGCTCATCAACAATTTAAAGATTGAAAATAATTTTAAAAAAATCATGGGCAAAACTTATGCTCACTAGGCACTCATTCTACCAATCATTCCATTTCAAATAATTTTGTCCTAAACTAACCCTTGAATCTTTTGTGTCCTATGATTGTCTCAAGCTAGTAGGGATAACAAATGAATTCGTTCATGTGGGTATTATTTGAATTCGTTCTCATTTTGATTGGATTTTCTACATTAACTGAGTGTGCATATATGTAAGGACCTAGAAAATAATTTAAGAGTAGTAGTGTTTTAAAGATGACACTCAATTATATATTCATAAAAAGTTCAACTATAAATATATTTTACATTAATTGAGTTTCATATTATAAAAACCATTATCTCTCTAAAAGACTTTTTCTAAAGTTTCCTCCGCCTTCTCTCTAACTTTTGGAGCTCGTCTCTCATCTGTTTGATGATCAAAGATCTACACTTATGACTTATCAAAATATAAAATAAAGTAAGTTCATTTTTTGTTCTATTTTGAGTTAGTTTAGCATTTTGGGGCACACGTGGTTCTAGGATTCATACATGTGACTCAAAATAGCTCAAAGTGAACCTTTATTTAGTTGTGATCATTATGATATGCTTAGATATATGCTTTGATATTTGGGTAGATAGTTACACCATCCTACGAGAACTATAGCTCTAAGAGCAACTTTGAGTCGGGGATTTTTCTACACTTGGTAAGGGAAGCAACTAGTTTAGATTTAAACATTTTAGATATTAAATTGTATGATTAAGAAATAAGATGGTTTATTGTGCTGAAATCTGGTTTAAAATTGATGTTTGTATATAAATGATTGTATTAATTTTAGTAGGTATTTGATGGGTTGCATGACCTGGCTAAATTTGACTAAGGCATTGATAGAATTATAATGTGTGTTTTTCTTATGAGAATTTAGTGAAATGCCTAGATTGATTAGTTAGGAACATGTGGCTCATTGAGCAAGATGCATAATTTGTATTCAAAAGAGCTCCAACACTTTACTTGGTAGGCAAAATGCCTCTCACTGAATGTGCTAGTTAGTGTCGGGAGGTAGGTTTGTTGAGTAAGAAAAAGAGTTGTTGAGCCAAAATAAAAATAGCAAAAACTCAAGAGCAAGGTGTGTGCTTGACTCGTTGGGCGAATTTTTAAGAATTTAGTCCTAATATTTTTTCATTGGGCGATGTTGTACTTCGCTGAGTGGAGGAGTTATATGTGAAAAAGAGTATCAATAGCATATTTTCGCTAAGCGGGTAATGTATTTGTTGGGCGAGTATCACTTCAGTGGATATTCACTAAGTGAGACATTCATTCGTTGGGCGAGTATCTTACTTATGAATGTGTAAGTCTTGTCTTTAACATATATGTTGTATAATGTGTTTGGGCATGAATTATGTGGATTGAGAATGTAGTGATTCCTAAGGTAGAATAATATTATGTGTGGTAATGCGCAAAGTGTATTGACAACATAGTTGAATTGGGATTATTCAAACTTTGCTAAGTAATAGGCCTACATAGAGAAAGATACTTAGTTGTGAGAGGCGAATGAGGTTCTTTTCTAGAGTTTCAGTAAGAGATCGAACCTCGTAGAAATAAAATATTGACCCTATCATACTCTTTGGCAGGGGTGTTACCCAACCATGACATAGTTATAACTCTTGCAAGAGGCAAGAGTGAGTGAGTGAGTGAGCGATACTTTCTTAGTCTTAAATTTCATAACTTTTTTTTTTCTTTTGCTAAATACTTTTTTTTCTATTCTAATTTTTTGGCTTGTTCTATGTGCAAAAAATTCAGTCATATCTTCAAAGTATTTTCCCTCTTACTTGATTACAAACTTTTTTTTTCCTTTTTGTAGTTATGTTCAAATATGGTGTATTATCAATTCCATTGAATTAAATATTCATGTCTCACATTTGATTATTTCTACTCCTTTTTAATGTTTTTATTTATTGTTTACCGTTTCCATGAGAATGTTTGATTTTCAATTTCAATTGTTCAGTCACATAAACCCTTTATTTACTAAGTAATATTAAAAGAATATTTTTTTTATTCTCTTTAATCATTTATTTATTAAAAGCTTTTTTTTAACTAAAATAATTTTGGTTTAATTATGTCTTTAGTCCCCATTTTCGTAGTAAAATATAAATTTGGTCCCTTTATTTTTTCTTATCTCAATTTGGTCCTTGTTTTGAGAAATTTGATGCAATCAAGTCCTTTCCGTTAGTGGTATAATAACAACGTTAAATAAGATATAAGATGTCACGTGTCAGTTCCTAGATTTTTTATTTTTTTTATTTTTTTTAAAAATAAATAATTTGTCACATGTCAACTGTCGTGGTGCCACGTGACAGTGACATGGTGATGTGGCAGTGACAATGCCACGTGTCAGTATTACGGTAGATGTCATTTCCTCATTCTCAATTTGGTACCTGTATTTAAATTTTTGTCTTAATTCAGTTCCATTTTTTAAAAAAGTTGTGCAATTTCATCCCTTTCCAAATTGAAACAAAAATTAATTTTTATTAAATTTGATATTTTTATTCAAATTGATATTTTTATTATATATTTTTAACATAACTAAATTTATTTAAATTTGTGTTTCACATTCAACTTTACTTAAAATTGTTTTCAAATTTTAAATTTATTTGTTTTTTATTGTTACATGAACTAGTTAAAATTATTTTAAAACTTTATAATTGTTATTTTTACACCAACTCAAACATTTGTGTAGAAATTATTGAACTTTACACATTTTAAAAATATACAATTATTTGAAATATAAATTCAAATAAAAAAATAATGTTAAAGTACAATGTAATAAAATATCAATATAATTTATGAATTTTTTTTTCTATTAACAACTTTAAAACAATTTTAAATAAAGTTCAATGTAAAATATAAATTTAAGTAAACTTAATTTTGTTAAAAATATTTACTAGAAATATTAATTTTGATAGAAATATTTGTGTATATTTATATAGAAATTAAATTTGGTTTCAATTTGAAGAGAGACAAAATTGCTTCATTTTTACAAAAATTGGAATTAAATTGAGACAAGAATTAAAATAAAGTACCAAATTGAGAATGTGGAAATGACACCTGACATACAAGTGATACATGACATTGTCATTGTCACATCACTCTATCATTTTCACGTGGCACGATGATAGCTTGATACGTGGCAAATTTTTTTATTTTTTTAAAAAAATTCAAAAAAATAAATAAATAATTCAAAAAATTCAAAAAATCAAGGAACTGACATGTGACATCCCATTTAATGCTGTTACTGTACCACTAATGGAAATGACTTGATTGGATCAAATTTTTCAAAATAGGAACCAAATTGAGATAAGAAAAAATAGAGGGACCAAATCGATATTTTGTTATAAAAATGGGGACCAGCATAATTAAACCAATAATTTTCATTATCCCTCAACTATTCGACTACTTTGATATTTGAACAAATTTCTCAAATCTCCAAGAGAGTTTCCACCTATAATACACTCAATTATACATTTGAAAATATTTCTCAAATCTTCGAGGTAGTTTCCACCTTATAATACCCTCAATTATACATTATTTTTTCTTTGTATCAAATTGTTTTTAGGACGCATATTTGATTATTTTTTTCATATCTTTATTTTTATCACGTAAAAAACTATTTTGATGATTTTTCATATAATTATTTTTATTTTCTATAAATGTAATTTTACCACCACAATTGTATAAAAACATTTCATTTACTATAATATAATAATTTAGTGTCATTATCAGAAATTTTGTTTGCACTATTCAATAAGCTTCAATTTCAAATGTCTAAATCTAAATTATTATTAATTTAATATTTTTCCTATGCAATTTCATTCAACTTGTGTACTATAATTTTATTTAAGTATAAACAAATATTTTGTTAGAATTTCAATAAAAGAGAATAAAAAAATATTTGAAATATTTTAAAACTTAAATACACTTTTTAATTTTATTAACTTTATTTCATTTATCACGGTGAGGGAAGTTTGACTCATACTCATTGGTTGGCACAGGAGAGGTTGTTATGAAGATGGTTGACAATGAGCAAGAACACCGGGTGTCGTCGTTGAAGGATTGGGAAGTCACTTGGTATCATGGAGATTTTGGATATAGGAATTACAAATTACAAATTGTAAACCTCTTGAACTATATCAAAAGGAGGATAGTGAAATTTTGACCCATTTTTAGCCTGTTACTTCAATTACCCTTTAATTATCTGTTTTAATTTTTTATTAATGACGTAATTTAACAATCTAAAAATGATTGGAACAGTAAATTAAAAATGAGTTAAAATATTATTATTTTATGTGAAATTTCGAAGTAGGTTTTTAGAAATGGGAAAGAATATTAGTGTTTCAAAAAATTCAAAGCTTTTGACAAGCAAATGATGTACCATTTTAGCAAATCTTGAAAGTTGAGATGCTGGACAGTAAGGGAGAGATTAACATAGTACAGAGAATTACAAATTGTAAGGCGCATGAAGCATATAAAGAAATCTAATAGCTTGGGAAAGTTAGAATTTCAAATTTGAAATCTAAAAACATAACTGTGTGTGGTGCAGAGAAATTTCAAAGTAGGATATTAGAAATGGAAAAAAATCCTAGAGTTTCAGAAAGTTCAAATCTTTTTACCAACAATTGATGCACCATTTTAGCAAAGATTAAAAGAGTACAGAGAGACGTCGGAGGAAAGCTCTTAGAATTTGAAGAGGCCTCGTGTACTACATTTTGTGGAGGTACATGTTTGAATTCGAAAAGGTCACCATAGCTATTTATTTTTCGGATACCCGTATTTTGAGATTAATTTATTTTTTTGTTATTATTCACTTTCTTTTTATTCTAAAAATATAAAAATTAACTTTTATTAAAATTATTTTATTCTTTTTAAAAATTGTTAAATAGTCATTAAAGGGTGTTAAGAGAATTTTTATTGTTATTTTTCCTCTTTGAGATAAGTTATGTTTTATTTTTGTTTTTTGTTTTTTTTTTAAATCGTGGTTATAACACGTGTATAAACTCTGTTTGTTTGTGTTGCTTCCATTTTGTATTATTTATTTATAGAAATCATTGAGTATTTATAAATTGAACTTGGTTAAAAAATGTATGCTGTACCAACTCTATAAGTAAAATAGAGATAAAAACAAACACACCTTTAAAATAAAATACTTGGAAGGTACTTTTTTCAGTGTCTGAGTAGCTAGGATAAGTTTTCCTCCCATATACGCGTGAGGCCATCGAGGATGCTGATGATGTTTGCACTGAAATGTGTTTGTTTGAGTTTTGTTGGTGTGTTGAGTTCATGTTGGGTTGTGCAAGGGTCAAAGCGTTGTGAGTACCCAGCAATTTTCAACTTTGGCGACTCAAACTCAGACACCGGAGCCATTTCTGCTGCATTCACCGTTGTGCTTCCTCCCAATGGACAAAACTTCTTGGGAAGCCTCTCCGGAAGAGCTTGTGATGGCCGTCTCATAATTGATTTCATTAGTAAGCCAAAAACACTCTTTAATCACCCTTCACTCATTCACAACATGAACCACTCACACTATGTACTAAATTTTAGTTTGGTTTACGAACCTTTCTATGCAGCTGAAGAATTAAAGGTACCATACCTGAGTGCTTATTTGAACCCGGTTGGATCCAATTACAGGCATGGAGCCAACTTTGCCACTGGAGGCTCGTCGATTCTTCCAGGTGGTTATAGTCCTTTCCATCTTGGCCTTCAAATATCACAGTTCATACAGTTCAAATCCCGCACCAGAATCCTCTTCTATCACCCTTTGGTTAACAACAGTTAGTTTTTCTTTCTTCACTCTTTTTTTCCGACTTAGTCCGTGATAGATTGATTCTCCATTATTTAGGATTTAATAAAGTACTAAAATAATAAACTAGGTTGCATTATTGAGAAACTTATCTTTTTTCTCCAACGTTCAAATATCTCTACAAAATAAAACTTTTCAAACGGTATATGCATCTACAACAATTAAACATAATCATATATAATTGTATAAGATTATTTGTTTCCTTGATTATTTTTAGAGACATTGAAAGATTTAATTTAAAGATAAGTTATATGTTAATAATTATTTTAATTTTGTTATTTATCTAATTATCATTACAACTTCAATAATTTTACATAACATAGTAAAGAACATGTTAGACGATATGCGATACACGATCAAACAATGTCTTGTAGTTGTCCAGTCTTTTCATAAATCTTGATGAGAACATTATTATCTTTACTACTTTCAATTGCACAACTAAACAAGTTAGAGAATTGATACCAATGATTTTTATTACTTAATAGTCTTTGTTATAATCAAATTCACATAAAAGTCTTATTTAAACCTTCTAATAGGGTATAATGGATCAACTAGTCGTAACAATATACAATTGTTGCAGTCCTATGATAGGTACCAAATGTTCTTACAAGGATTGAAATTACTTTATAAGATTGAGATGCTTTCTTCAATTTACTCTCTCATGCTTGCTTGCTTGTTTCTTTGAATTTTAGGACATGTTAGAATATCTCTTTCGCATTTCTCTGAATCTAACACTCAAGTTAGCAAAACATATTGAAGGTTTAATAAATGTGCAATGAATGACCAATTTATTCCTCATAAAGTCAATTTATAATATTTTAATAAGCTTTTACCTAGATGAACCTAGATTAACTTGAAGCAACAACCTTATTACCTTATTAGTGTCATATTAAATATTTAGTTATTTTAATGATGTTTATTCCACTAACTCATGTTGTTATCATGTTCTTATAGGCTACCAACATTAAGTAGTATGAGTTACATATTTTAACAAGTTTGAACATAAAGTAAATGGTAAAAAAATATTATATATCATAACCATTAACAACTTTTTCATAAAGGTGTAAAAAGTATGCTATAAGAGAAAATATTTTAAAGATTCTTCTATAAAGTTATCAATTTGGCCTAGTCCATAAGATTGGACCCTGACCCGTATGAGTTGGTGCCAGAAAAACCCACAAGACAAAATGCCCAAAAGAGTCCTATGAGCTAAGACCAACTAATTGGCTTTCTTTAAACATGAAAAAAATATTAAAATTTTAAATATATTATTGGACACATAAGCAACAATTAGTATGAAAACTAAAACTTCATCTTGAACCAACTTTCAGACTAGACCCACCTGTCTTTATCGTTGGCCTAGGTCTAGACCTTCTGTATTGACCAACCTATCACGACCTCCCGTCTACATTGGCATGTCTCGACCTTCAGCCTTCTGCCTAAGACGATCTGTCTCGACCATCTACCTAAGCCACTTGGTCACAATGAGTGTGAGAGACACATTCAAAGACAAAACAATTTAGATACTTAAAGGTGAAACTATCACTACAAGAAAATTCTTAAATATCAACCAAATTTAGAGACAAAAGAAATAATGAGTCACTATAGTGACTAATTTAGATACCAATTTATAAACATAAAATTATTGATATCTAAAATAGTCTCTATTAGGAATAAAAAATTATAATTGTTTTGTGTCTAACATTAGTTGTCCGACTACCAAAGGAATTAGTGTCTATATTGGTCACTAATTAATTAGAAACTAATTTAGACTCTAATTCCTTTGGAAGCAAAATCTTGGTAGCTAATGCTGGTAACCAATTTAGAGTCTATCTAATTCACAAGTCAATTACAATCTTTTATTCATAATAGAGATTATCTTTGATACCAATAATTTTAAGTTTATAAATTGGTATGTAAATTAGTCACTATAGTAACTAATTATTTTTCATCTCTAAAATTGCTATTTAAGAATTTTTTTCATGTAGTGTTTACTTTCCATGTAGTAACTAAATAATTTTTAATTGAATTTTTTAACTTTCCATGTGTGAGAGTGAAACAATCATTTACTACAAAAAGTTAAGTAGTATGCCTTTGTTTAATTAAAGAAGTCGTTAAATATTTACATTAATTTTGATATTGACTTACAAAGTCTTTAAAAATAAAAAAACCAATTAAATTTAAGTGTTATATATATATATATATATATATATATATATATATATATATATATATATATATAAATATTTTTAATATATATATATTTATTTTTTTTATATTTATATATATATATATATTAAACAAAAATATATATTA
>Ga0214544_1005249_pt1 | contig 25270 bp, 13 predicted proteins | sample CNSS3metaG_FD_160074 | JGI IMG/M metagenome (GOLD analysis project Ga0214544, IMG submission 160074) | Root nodule microbial communities from cowpea collected in UCLA plant growth center, Los Angeles, California, USA - CNSS3 | ecosystem: Host-associated > Plants > Roots > Nodule | place: USA... | reverse complement strand
GTGGAAATGGTAGACGGAACTGAACAGTGAAGTGGCATATTAAATGTGGTACACGTGGAATTTTGAAATGCTTTAATAAATAATTATTTTGTGAAAACTGTGTGGAAAGTTATTAAATGATGTAATAATGGGTGGTGGGAAGCTGAAAATTGAAGAAATGGGTGGTGGGAAGCTGAGTATAAAGAATGTTGAACAAATGGGTTGTGGTGGGAATAAGAATGTAGAAAAGACTACTGCAGTGAGGTCTGTGGTGGCAGAAGAAATGAAGAAATGTATGAAGTCAATTGAAAACACTGCTGCTGAGGTCTGTGGTGGAATTGCCCTGTAATTCCAATATTTGAAAGGTCTAAAAATCGGAGATGCATTAGATCGCCCATAGTTTCAGGTACCTCTTTAAGGTTAACACAACCACAAAAAGATAAAACGTGTAAGCACTTCAACTTAAATATCAACTCAAGCGTCAAAGTCTCACAATACCAAGACCAAAAAGATATCCTAGTTACAGGCAAAAATGTCCGTAGCCTTATTGCATCATATAAATTCTCGTACTCATTACATGATACTCTGTAGTCATCATTAACAAATGAAATGTGGCGTGTTTCCTTCAATGTTCTCTTTGCTCTATCAACTCCAAACCTGAAACATATGTCACCAGAAATATATTTTGCCAAATCATTAAGAAGGTCGTGCATGACAAAACATGATTTCAAGCCTCCGCTGGATTGTTGAAAGAAGCACCTTGATAATAGAACACTATGATTCCACTACAAACACTATGATTTCAGTTGTTCGAAAGCCAACTTTCCAGCACAAAGATCCCACACCCTCACGATGCTTCTGCGAACCACTCCTTCGTCCAATTTCAAAAAACGCAGGAAAACCCTAGACGAACTCTGAAGCCCCAATTTCGCCAATGCCCTTTCTGTTTTATTACATCTTGATTACAGCATTTAGTAAATTCCAACAGCGTTTTTGGAAAAAAAAATTACTACAGCATTTAATAACTTTCCACACAGTTTTCATAAAATAATTATTTATTAAAGCATTTCAAAATTCCACGTGTACCACATTTAATATGCCACTTCACTGTTCAGTTCCGTCTACCATTTCCACGTCACTGTGCTCTTAACGCCGTTTCTGTCATTTTAACGAAAGGGGCTTCATTGAGACAACTTATCAAAATTAGGGACCTATTTAACACTTTTTCAAATTGAGGGACCAAATTCAAATTTTCATACGAAATTTGGGACCAATTGAATAATTTAACCTAAAAAAAAGAAAACATTATTTAATTATTTTATAATTTTCCAATCCATCAATAAATCTTTAACATGTTCCTCCTCTCTTTATTAAAAACTTATTATACAGAAATAAATATAACAATTATTATAAAATTACATGCAATCAAACTCCAATTTTTTTAATCATAAACAAAAAAGTTGGTTTTATTCAATGCTAGGAAAAATTATATTAGTTTGAAGCATCAAAATGGAATAATTATTTTTTTTAAATTAGAAAATGGCACAAGTCTTAAAAACATTTACAAAAATCGATAAGTTCTGCAAATTTACTATAACTTTATTTACAATAATTTTTTTAGTAAGATTAAAGTTGTACCAGATTAAAGTCATATAAGTTTAGTGTCAGATTTCAATTTATTATGATATAAATTGATTATGATATAAATTGAAGACTTGATACTTACAAACACAGTATAACTTTATTTAAAAGAAGTTTTTAACAAAATTGAAAGTAAACCAGCTTGGTACGACTTCGATTGCGTTATAATTTTATTTTTTTAAATTTTAATTAAAGTCATATAAATTTGGTATAGAATTTCATTTTATCGTGATATAAATTAAACTTGATACGATTTTAGTATATTATAACTTTTCAAAAATTTTAATTGAAATTGTATCACCTAGACATAATAAAATTGTATTAAAGTCACACAGCTTCTTCGTAATGAAGTAATATTTGACGTGACTTATCCATTTTTTGCATATTTTTAAAAACTTGCATCGTTTAGTAATTTAAAAACAAAAGGCTGTGTTTAACAAAGGCACACAATTAGGAATGTAAAAACAGTTTACATTAAGCTGATATTTATTTATTTTGTTCGATTTCATCTTAAGTGATATTCGTTTGAAATGCAGTAGTCAGCAGTTTTATTCACTTGTCACCAACTTGCTAGATGAAATTTCTGCTATGCCTCTTACTAAATTTCATAGTTTTAAACAGTCCAAAGAGGATTATGAGAAGCACCAAAATTTACTTTATGAAGTGAGTTTTCGAAAGTTCCAGAATGAATTTCAGGAAAGGGATAATTTAAAGGAAAATATAAAAAATGTAAAAGGGAGATATTTTTTGAGTGTGTTAAAGAAAACTCCATTCTGAAATGTGTTCTAGTAACAGCATCAGTGTAACAACATAATCGCTGGTGCATCAATTCTTTATCTTTTTACTCATTCTTTAATCTTTTATCTGTGTTCTGAAAATAGTGGACAAATGCAGCTAATAAAATAGAGTTCAGCTGCAAACAAAGAAGACAAGTACCAAGGATAGAGAGATGAATAAAAGTTGGAGTCTAAAATGCAGGGAAAAAAGTGGTATCACATACACAAACTTTCCAAACTAAGCATTCAAACCTATATCTAACCTGAATAAAACCAGAAAGATGACATCTTTGCACTTAACAGGCAACTCCTCGTGTAACTAGTTATTCTGATCTTAAGAGGAGAAAACACCCTCAACCATACAGGGACTAAGATGTCACCAAGTTTTTTTTTTCAAGGACCTACTTCTCTGAAAATAAGTGTTTATTCAATCTGAAAATCATACACACATATAAGAGAAACAACAAACTAACTAGTACATGTACAAGTAAATAGCAAAGTGATTATAATACAGTGCACAAAATTGACAATGAGTTTGCAGTTTAACTGACACTGTTATAAATCTCTGAGACAATGCTGTCAGCACCAGAGGTTTTAGTTTCCACTTGAAAATTGAAATCACTAGTCCTTACTCTTATGTTTGTCTTATTTTAAATGATGGGCCACTGTTTTGGGAGGCTTGGAGAGAGTCAATATATGAAATCATGTCCCTATGATCATAGAGTCTGTTTCTTTACCAAAACTGGATATGTGAAATTAAATCCAAAACTGAAGCAACAGGCTATGAGAACTTAAGTTATTACTCAATTCAACATCTCAACCATGCAAAGTTAGAAAGTATATTCATATGATTTGATGCACCTATCGTAATCCAACACTTCAATATTCATTAATCTTCTTCATCAAACTACAAAAGTAAAGTTCACCTAACCTACAATGCAGTAACCAGAAGAAATCAACATATTCCCAGCTAAATATTAGAGAAACATCTTCTCAATCACTCAAACTTTGTCTTCAATTGACTCTCCAACAGTAATGAATAAATGAAACATGGACCTTCATAATTTTCAAATATCACAAAGGTGAAGGACCTCTGATTTATATCTTTGTCTATCTCTCTCTTTTAAGCCCTATATAAAATTAGAACAGGAGGGTAGTGAATTCATATTTTTGTGAAAAGAACAACAATAGCATGCCCATGTTACTACGTTATATATAACAAAGACATATTCACCATCAAAATACAAAAAATATATATTTCTTACCAAGGGAACAACAGCATCATGCAGTGTGAGCAACGCTTCTAATGAGAATTCCATAAAGAATCTGTCCTTGTTTTTTCAGTCATTTATAAAGCATAGCAATTGACTACATCACTACTGTATTGTGAATTGAAGAATATACGTCATATATGATAAAAAAAACAACAGTTTCGACCCGGCAAAATGGAACAACTCAGTTAAATCTGTTGCTACTTCGACAAGAATAACAAAAGTACTTGGATGAGATGAAAACATACAACATGGTTAAATTTGTTCTCTTAAGTAACTCACTTGCTAACTGGCAGATTCTACACCGTCCTCCCTGTTTTCTTGGAAACTTTCTTTTCCTGATAAAGCTTCAACAGTTGAGAAGCTTCCTCCTTAAAACGCATAACATAATTTTTAAGAAACAACTCTTCAGAAACATCAAACGGGGTGGACAAGTTGGCACTCTTCTCTCTCAAACCCTTGACAAGCAAATACCGGACAACCAAACACCTCGGAACAATCCTTCTCTCCAAACTGAATCCAAAAATCTTGGGCATTTTGGCAAGTGCCAAAGGGTCCCAACCTAATTCAACAACCCAAAATCTCATGATCTCATTGATTTTATCTTTGGATGTCAACATTAAGAGGGGATGCTTCCTGAAAGAATCAATAACCATTTCCTCAGACCAACCCCACATCTTAAAGGCATCAACTTTCGCGTCCCACCGCGATTTCGACACAACCCTTTTGGCGTGCAAGGCAATGGCGAAAGTAATCTTGGAAGTGTCGAACCCCATTTCCATAACTTCATCAATTGCCTCACTCAAGTTAGTAGACAAGAGTATCGAGGGCCTCCTTCCGAACAAATAGCCGATGCCGGAGTCCTTGACTCCAACATCAAGCAACATGTCCACATTCTGCGCTCCAACGCTATATTGAAGGAAAGGTCTATTACCGAAAACACAATCAATGGTTTTCTGGTCAGATTGGAGGAACCTTTTCACCAATTCGAAGGAGGGGATCACGTTGTTCTTGAGGCTGGATCCCAGGATTCTGGGGCACCTATTAACGAGGCGAACGATATCGGAAGCTGAAGCACCTTTTGAGAGTAAAAATTGGAACTTTGGCGAAAGCCTCTTGTCGGCGTTGCATGCGAGTATGTTGGGTAACCTTTTGACAATGTTGTTGATGTGGGCTTGGGTGAATCCATTTTTGTTGAAGAAAGCGATGACTGAGTCGGGCTTTTGAGGGGTATCGAAGCTAACTCTCTGGGAAGCCTTGAGAGCGGTTTGTGGTGAGAAGCCAAGGGTGTCTATGAGGTAGGAAACGGTGAATGAGTGTTGTTGCGAAGTGAGGGAGAAGAGTTTCAGAGAGAGTGTTGAGGGAAAAGGGGTTGTGAGTCCCTTGGAATAGAGAAAAAGGGGTTTCAAGCTTTGGGAGCGAAACATCTGAAACAATGGTGGCGTTGAAGGAGGAATTTCTGATCTTCAAAGTGTGAAAATACATGGTACTGTAGGAGCTGATTAACATAGTGATTAGAGATAACTCTGGTGGTTTAGATAAATTACTTTCTGAGGAAAAGAGAAGTGTAAGAAGTTTCTTCAAAGAAAGAAGGTGTAAAGTTTAACAAATAATTCATAATTAAATTTTTTAGATTAATAATTAAAATAAAAAGTATTCAAATTAGAAAAGTAATAATTTCAACCTTAATAATTTTAAGGTGGCTTATTTTAATATATTATTGTATTAAGAAACTCTTTTTTATTTATTAAATTTTATATTATTTTTTATTTAATTTATCATTTATTTTAACTCTAATTTATATTTTGAAATTTTATTTCATGATTTATTTTCTAAATGTATTAATATATATAAAGATGATTTTAGTACAACAATTATATCTATAAACAAATGTTTCACTCAATCTAAATAACCTAATTTTCTACTATATTTTTCTTTTATTTCCTTTGACACTCTACCTCTAATTCAAACAAACCATCGTTTATGGATTCAGTGTACATTATTAGATTTGATAGATAATCAATTAACATAATGTTGAGATTATAGGATACCCATTCATCTTTTTTCTTTTTCTTTTATATAATAATAATGTTATATTTAAAAAAAAAAGTTTCAAATAATAAATAAAATAATTTCATTTTTTATTATTTTAAATAAAATTACTTTCCATTTTATTTTTCATCTCTTTTCTATGGTCTCGTATAAATAAAAGATAAGTAACAGGTGATTAATCTAAGAGAATAAAGTAATAATTAAGATAGTAAATTAAAATAACAATATGTATTTAATTTAGTAAAAAAATTATTTGAAATGTGTCATGTAAAATATTTTTAAAAATTTAACTAAAGGGTGTAGAAAAATTACACATTTTAAAAGACTTATCATTATTTTCATATCTTTAATATGATACTAAATTTCATTCTTTTTATTGTAAAGTAGTTTCTTTTTTACCTATTTTTTGTATTGTAAATTAATGAAGAAATTTAAATATAATTTTTAATAATTACCATAAAAAATCAACACATCAAATTATACAAGACCTGAATTTTATATTGAAATAAATTCTAACAAATAAAAGTTTGAAAACTTATAAATAAAAGTTAAATATTTTTTGTTCTTATTGTTTTCGAACTTTTTTACTTAAACTTTCTTTTATTTGAGAGGAGGTGAATGGATAGAGATTTTTATAGGTATATTAGATTTAAGTTTTGTTAAGTACATCATTTCTTGTCAAGGACATAATAAAAACTTATCTCACACCTGTTTTATGTTACCACTATGCAGCAAAAAAAGGACAAAACTCTTTTTCACGTAAACTGAATCACATTGAAGCTGTTCTTGCAAAGCACCATTAAATTATCAGAGACAGCAACATACTAAACCAGAACCAGCTAAGTTTTTTCTTCATCAAACCTAGTGAAGGAACTGCAAAACTGAAGAATGAGGTAAGCTATTCAGAAACACTTATCCATCCATAGTAAAACCATACAGACTAGAAAACTCAGAAATTAAATAGCCTACAATGCTATTCAGAAGCTGTCATTCAATATATTCCCCTGCTAACTGTCTGAGATACATTGTTGAATTGCCCTAACAAGGAAAAACGAATAATGGACCCAGATTTTTTTTAAATTACAAGGAGCTTTCATCAATAAGCCCCCTTAACCAAAAAGTTAGAAAATTTCTGGCGACAAGCCAAACCTAAAAAGGAGATCAATAAAAACTAGTAGCTAAAAGATCCATGGCAGTCCATACTCAAAATACACGGATGGCAAATGCATCTTTCTAACAAAGGGAACAACAAAACATGCTATTGTATGCTAGGTTACGCAAAAACATGGAATGTTACTATTGTAAAGAATTTGTGCTAAGCTTCTCCTGCTTCAATCATTTATAACCCACCAAGTAGTTGAACTTGGACAGCAAGCTTGAACCAGAGAAATTTGTAGTCATGAGTTAACAATTTGAGAACTGCTCCATGCTGCACCAACCTCCTCTTATCCTTGAACACTAACATTTTCCTGGTACAGCTTTAATAGTTCACATGATTCCTCCTTAAAACATGCCACAAACCTCTCAAGAAACACCTTTTCAGAAACACAAATCGGGGTAATAAAGCTGGCACTGCTTTTCCTCAAACCTTTAGCAAGTAAATGTTGGACAACACGAGCCCTTGGAATGATTCTCTTTTCCATACTCAACCCGAAAATCTTTGGACCTTGGACGAGTTCCAAAGCATCCCTGCCCAACTCATTGACCCAGAGATTCATCAAAACATTTATTTTTTTGATGGATGTCAACATACAGTGAGGGTGCCTCCTAAATGCTTCAGACAAGGCTTCATCAGACCAACCCCATTTCTTGAAGGTATCAACTTTCTCCTTCCACAGGGAAGGACTCGTCCTTTTTATGGCAATCATCGCTACAACAAAAATTGCTTTTGAAGGATCAAACCCCAAATCCTTTACTTCCTTCACCAACTTAACTATATCATTTGAGGCGAACACCTCCTTACTATGGTTCCCAAGCAATCTTGCAATGTTCGATTCTCTCACTTCATTCTCTAGCAGCAATCTGATGTTGCGTGCCAGACGATCCCCGCGAGAGAAAAATGAATTACCAAACATACAACGAGTAGTCTTCACATGTGATTGCAAGAACTTATATATCAATTCATAGGTAGGGAGTATATGATTCTTCAGGCTTGGACGCAGAAATCTAGGGTACTTACTCACTAGGTTAACAATTTCAGAGCTAGAAACACCCTTTGAGAGAAAAAATTCAAACTTTGGCAATACCCTTTTGGAGGGGTCACAAGAAAGCAACCATGGTGCCTTTCTAACCATATAGTTTATTTGGATATTAGAGAAACCGTGGTTTCTGAAAAACCTGATCACCGTCTCGGGTTTTTCTGGGGTCTGGAAAGAAATACAGTAGGAGTTAGATGTTTTGGAAGCAGACTCAGGGGAGAACCCAAAGTTGTCAATGAGGTAGGATACTGCAAATGGGCGTGAATTTGAAGTGGCTGTGCTAAAACGAAGAGAAAAGACGAATGGGTAGTGGTGGATAAAAGGGTAACACAATGTTGCTGTGGAAGTGACACATTTCAAGTACAGAAGTTTATTCAACATGGTGATGACGGAAAAAAAAAAAAAAAAAAAAAAACTAAGCTTTTCCAATCGAAGAAAATTCCTGAAAATTGACAAGGCAGAGGATTGAAGGAAAATGATGTTACCTGAGCTTTGGTACTGAGTAACTCAGATTTTGAGACAGATACTGCTTCAAACCTCACTCCCTCGTATTTTTCTATTAGGGTTCCATTCAATTTCTGATCTCAAAAGAGAAACACGATAACAAGTTAACAACTGTGTATAGTTAAAGACCTAGAACCGAAATTTAAAAAATAAAATAAATAAATAAAAAAGACAAAATGATCGCACAAATGAATTAGAACATTTTTCTATAACATAACTTAAGGATTCAAGTAATGTATTAACCTAATTCTAAATAAAAATAACTATAACTAAATTTACACGGATTAGAAGGGTTCGTTACGTCTTATTTAATTTAATTTGTGAAAAATAAGAAATAAAAAAAAGGAAGACTTGAATTATGCTTTTAATTTTTTTTATTATATTGTCGTAATATTTATGTCATAATAGATTTGAGATGATGTATTAAATATATTCGTAAGTTTGGTTTAATTTTTTATCAGTTAAATAAATAGTTATAACATGCAATGTAATATCAAGAAATTAAAGACAATTAGTATTTTTTTTTACTAGTTTGATTGATTTATATATTGTATTCAATTATTATAAACCACTTAAACTCTAATAAAGATATTAATACTATAAATTACAAATAAATTTACTAATTTACCTTCATTGTTAATTTTACCGAATATTATATTAATCCATCCTTTTACAATTCTCGTCCACAAAACGCACCCTAAGGCATGAATTGGCTAGACTGCACAAAAACTAGCAAATTTATTATTCGAATTTTATTTTAACTGTCCATTTTATTTTATTTTTAGTTTGTGCGTTTTGTGTTTTATCTTAGTTTTGTAAGATACCATAAATTATAATAAGCTGGTCTCGTCTCATAATTTTACATTATATTTTTAAAATTCCAAGCTAAATCATGGATAAAGCAAGACATACGAAATTGAAATTTATCATTATTCCAATATATAATTCTTAAATAATTTCCCGTGACCGAAAAATATATAATTGTTAAACAACAATTAGATTACAAAAGTATTATATGACACAAGATACGTACAGTATGTTAGATATCTACGTAACATTGTTGTTTCGGTGACGGAAGAAAAAGACAAGATTCTTGTGATTGTACGGTGAATACTGGTATTTTTGACACTACTTTTTTTTTTTACTATCATTTGTTATTATTCTTCGTAACTATTTCCTTTCTCTTTTTTCTAAAAACATAAAAATTAAATTTTATTAAAACTATTTTATCTTTATACAAGTTGTTAAATGGTGTCGAACAACTTTTTTCTTGTACGTACAAATATTGTGATGAATCTGAGTGACCTGGCTGTTTACATCTTCCACCTGATCTAGGTGTTTCCTCCTTTGGTTTGTGATTCCTAAGTCGTTATAATTTGCTTCAGTTTTCCATGGAGGTGGGGTTAAACAATAAGAAACTCCCGGTACCCTTTGGGAATCAAAATGGCCCAATCTCAGTTTCTGAAGTGTTGCAAATGACTCTCTTGTGGCAGACATGGCTTCAAAGAACCGAGTGCAAGATGCCAAAGCTACAGGAATGAGTCGAAGCATTTCCTGGGCAGCAAACAAAATCATGTATGGCCAAAATTACTAAACATGATGTACTCAATGCTACAGAAAAATAGTTTGTTTTGCTCAAAATAAGAAATACTAATTGATCGGACTTGTAATTACTCATATTCTTGATGTACTCACGCCACACTTATATGGATGCATATTGTTTTAAGAATTAAGACAAAATGGAAAGAGAATGACCAAACATCTAATCGTGATTAGCTTATAACAAGAAAAGGAATGTAGAAGCCTACCCCCAAAACTGAAGGAGGTTCTTTGAAATTCTGACTCCACTGAAAATCTGCAACTGAAGCTGTCAAAGCACCGTAATCACTAGCTGCCTTCATCAGTAGTTCAGAGAATTGTTTCTGCAGAAATTAGAGAAATATATGACGAAAATTACAACGCCTGTCTTTGATTCATTAAAATTTTCACTAAAAAATAATTGAACATTTACATCAATCAATGGGAAAAGTAACATAGCCCCTCAATGAGTAATTTATAATGAATACCAGAGTCTTTTATTTCATATCTAACAGCTTCAAATGAAGTCACCATATCACGTTTTTCCGACAATGCTGCATTTTATAACAAGCTTTATTTAAGAGAAGTAGTGAAACTATCACATTATAGACTTCATCTAGCAAACTCAGAAATTAAACAAAATAAGATAATGTATAGTAGCACAACGGTTAAAAAAACAGACAAATACACGCACATGTGCCTATGCATGCCACTGGATGGCCAATCACTGATCAAATTAACTTTGTACAGAGTTATAGTGCATTAGTTTAATATTAATTTAACCTGATACTCTGCTTCAACAGGAATGCAATCAAGGGAATATGGCTGCTGCAAGCGAGCTATAATGCGGTCCTGTCAAATTTTGATAATGAAGTCATGTCAGAGAGCATATAATAGGTTGTCTAATTATAGCTAGATAACTTAAGCCCTAACTCTAACTGTTCATCAGGAAAGCAAACAAGAGGATAAGAAAGCATAAAGTGAGACTTGTGAAGAAATTTTCTTATTATTGTCTAAATGTTACTAAGTAAGCCTCTCAGGGAAGTTCATGGAATTTCGTCACTCATGCCCTTGCTCCTCTCAATTGATAAATGTGAAGAATGATGGACTAAACCTAGAAAATATGATTCTGATACACTAAGGCAGTGGTAGCTATAGGGGACGAATCTTATATTACCTTGTTCTGAATAACATCTTTGAGTATAGTAGTAATCGTGTCCAATGTCTCAGTCTTCTTTTCCATTTCACTCACATGAGTCAAATGTGCAACATTTTTGTCATCCTACAAATTTTACAAATATCAAGATGAGTATACATATATAAGTTAGAATAAAACGTCAAAAGAAGCCATTGGTTTTACTATGTAAACAATCAGAATGTCTAAGGCTAACCTTTCGACCTTGAAGTTCAACTTGCAAGTCTGCGATTTTTCTTTGGACAGTAGTTAGTTCTCTCAAAACCCTGATCAAGTCCTCGCCCTTTTCCCCAGTTGTAGGAGATGAATTCTGAAGTTCTTCCTGGAAAGAAAGAGAATGATGTGCCACAATTTGTCAAACAAATACTGAGAATTGAACAAAAAAAAATAGAGGATTGCTAGCAATGCACCCTTCTATTGGTCTATTGGTTAGAGTTTACTGAAAACTACAGAAGCATCAGTAAGGTTCATTTGATTAGTAAGACCCACAGAATTTTATGATTTTCAATAAATTCAAACTATTAGAGTGTTTGCTAACATTTTGAAAAGACAATATGGTACCTGGGATGGGGGAGGGGACATGGAGAAACCAAGATCAGCAGCAAATGATAGAGCATCGGGCATTCCCCCAATGCGTTTCACCGGCTTCCTCCCCACCCAACTTGATTCGCTTGCCATTGACATTTTCAAAAACTAACACAAACAGAAACATTTTTTTTTTAATAAAAAGCAGTAAAATAAACAGGCATTGAAAATTAATTTTGGGGAATTATAAAAGCCTCTAACAATGGTTTCTACAAACATAATATAAAATACGTGGTGGGTAAGACACAGTATGCAATATGGTACCTAAACCTAGCTTCAATTTGATGAAATCCTAACCAACGTGTTAAATGCAAGCTCAGTTGCAATCAATATTTGGAAAATAATCACTTCACTTAACAGCTCTTCCAGAAAACTGTGAGATGACAAGTAATGTTCCAGCACTTTTGTATTGAACTATATTGTCATGTTCAAACTATAATAAACCTTTTTTCTGTACATGCTCGGTTGGAAGCAGCACCAGATAAGGGCTTCCACCGAACCAGTTGTAAACACCATAGAAGATATTACTCTTTCTAAGATACCGGAGAAATCTCTGGACTCTATTAAAAAAGGCGAAATTCAATCATAGTTCCAATTGGCTCTGTGCATTATGGTGTATGGTGATGACGTGAAAAAAACTTAGGCTTTTCAAATCGAAGAAAAATCCTCAAAATTGACAAGGCAAAGGATTGAAGGAAAATGATGTTACCTGAGACAGATACAAGCTTCTGCTTCAAACCTCACTCCCTCCATTTTTCTGCTACGGTTCCATTCCATTTCTGATCTCAAAGAGAAAAACACAATAACAACTGTGTGTAGAATTAAAGACCTAGAACCGAAATTAAAAAATAAATAAATAAAAAGAAAAAATAATCGCACAAATGAATTAGAACATTTTTCTATAACATAACTTAAGGATCCAAGTAATGTATTAACCCAATTCTAAATAAAAATAACTATAATTAAATTTACACGGATTAGAACGGTTGATTACATCTTATTTAATTTGTGAAAAAAAAAGAAACAATGCAAAAAAGAATAATTGAATTATGTTTTTAATTTTTTATCATATTGTCTTAATATGTATGTACAGATTGTATCAAATATATTTGTAAGTTTAGTTTTAATTTTTTTTCTTTTTCAGCGGGATAAATAATTATAATATGTAATATAAAATATCAAGAAAATAAAAGACACTTAGTATTTTTTATATTAATTTGACTGATCATATATATTATGTTCAATTTTTTTATTTAACTTAAGTTATTTTTATTAGTTTAACTATAATATTATATTAAATATTTTTTGTCCATATACATAGTCTATCAGGCTCTCCTTACTAACTTTTTGGGATGAAACAAACACAATATTCTTAGAAAGTTTTCATGACAAAGAGAAAATTCAGTGGAGTTTTTTGACACATGAAAAATGGTTGTTGTTCTTGTTCTTCTTCAGGGTGGTCTTTATATAGGTTAAGAAGAAGTTACAATTGCAAATTATATGCTAGTCTTGGATAAACTTAGGGGACATTTCAGTTTTAACTTGAATTCCAATAAATATTTTAATGAAGTTCAAACTTCGTGCAATTCTCTTGAAGATGAAGCTTTAGAAATATTCTGAGTTCATGACAATTTTGCATTGTTCTTATCATTGAATTGATCAAGGATTACCCCAAGCCTGCACTTCTACAGTAAACAAAAGAAAGCATAACCAGAATCAAATATTAAAAGAAAAAAATCTAGAAGTTAGAAACCTAAGCAACAACTAAACTCGAATTACCCATGTTTGTTCAATCACAAAGTTAAAAGAGTAACAAGTTCTTGCAGCAAGATGATTCTATCATCTAAAATTCATATATTTTCCTCATCTTTCTCCAAGCAAAGAACTTGTCTCACATATGCCCTATCAGATTGACATGACCAGTTGACAACTGTGCCGCAAATAAGCACAAATTTTTTTTCACATCAATTGAAAGCTTTGAAAGCACCATTTTCAGAAGATAAGTTTTCTCCATATCAAACCTGATGATTGAAATTCATACTAAAGCAGGAAGTAAGTTACTGATCCCTAGTTAGTATGATCTCACTCAGACACACTTATTACAAGTGACCATACAAACTACAATATTCAATCACCAAAATAGTTAAAATATTCAATCCAGAAACCAAACCTAGAATGATTGGTATGTATACAAACTAATAACTAAACGGTCCTTGCCTGTGCATACTTAAATACAAGGATGACATATACACTTTTATTCCAAAGGCAATGACAAAAAATAAATCTTGTGTAAGCTAGGTTGCAGATAAGCATTGGATATTAAAGAATTTGAGCTAAACCTATCATGCTACAGTTACATTTATATAACGTCAAGTAATTGATAAAAATGACAAATGTGGTGGGAATTGCAGAAAGCAGCAGTCAACAAAGGGTCCATTCCAACCCATCAAAATGAAACAATTCATTTAAATCAGTTGAATTTAAACATGACTAACCCCAAGTTATAAGGGTTGAAGAAATACAAACTTCTAGAATCAGAGAAATTAGTTCTCGTAAGTTAACCATTTGATCATCCTCTTTTAGTCTTTGACTTGGTACAGCTTTAATAGTTCACTTGTCTCCTCCTTAAAACGCATGACATAGTTTTCAATAAACACCTTTTCAGAAACAGAAAATGGCGTAACCAAGCTGCCACTCTTACTCCTCAAACCTTTCTTGAGTAAATACTGGACAACAAGTGCCCTTGGAATGATCCTTCTCTCCAAACTAAATCCAAAAATCTCTGGCTTCTTGGTAAGAGCCAAATAGTCCCAACCTAATTGCTTAACCCAAAATCTCATAATCCTATCAATCTTATCTTGGGACACCAACATCACGAGGGGTTGCCTCTTAAACACTCTAAGAACCAATTCTTCAGACCAACCCCATCTCTTAAAGGCCTCAACTTTCCTCTCCCATCGCGATTTCGGAATGGTCGTTTTCGCCAGCAGCGCGATGGCAAAGCTCAACTTGGAAGGATCAAACCCCATTTCCTTAACCTCATCCAAAGTCCTCTTCAAGGCAGAACACAAGATTATAGAAACTCTCCTGCGCAACAAAAAGGCTATCACAGGATCGGTGACTCCATCATCAACCAAAAGTTTCACATTCTGCACCACACGATCAGTACCAAAGAAATGCCCACAAGAGCGTATGCAGTCCATAGTTTTCTCATCAGTTTGAAGAAACTTCCTCATCAGTTCATACGAAGGGACAATGTTATTCTCGAGGCTGGAGTAAAGGATTCTGGGGCTCCTACTCACCAGTTCCACAATGTCAGAGCGTGAGGCCCCTTTGGAGAGTAAAAACTCGAACTTTGGAAAAATCCTTTTGTGGGGGTCGCAAGTGAGCACATTGGGTGCTCTTCTAACGATGCTGTTTATCTGGGTGTTGCTGAATCCGTTGTCTCTGAAGAAGGCGATGACTGAGTCCGGCTTTTCCGAGGTTTCGAATTGAATGAATTTGGAGGCCTTGAGAGCGGTTTCCGGGGAGAACCCGCGATCGTTTACGAGGTAGGAAACCGTGAAAGAGTGTTGCTGTGAAGCATTTGAGGTGTGTTTCAGAGAGAGTATCGAGGGGAAAAGATTCTTGGGTTGTGGGGTTTGAAGAGGTGTTCTTGAGAGTGACTTCAGATAGAGAAGAAGGGGTTTGAAGCGTTGGGAATGAAACATATCCGAGTTTAGGAATTACCGAAGAATCTGTGATTCGAAGGGAGAATTCATTCAGCATCGCAGTTTTGTTCGCTGTGATTTGTAATCTTCATAATCCCAAATCACCATCAAAGTGATGTGTTTTAGGGTTTGTCTGTCTTTAGTCATATTTAAAATAAATAAATAAATAAATAAATAAAAAACGTCGATTGGCAGAATAAAGGAAATAAGTAAAAAAGAAGGGTAAAAGTATAAATTGCTTATTATAAAGAGATGGAAGCAAATATGAGAAAAAAAATATTGAGATTTTAAAGTGAACAAATATATTGAATGAAAAATATAATTGTATATTCTTTGAAAATAATTAAAATGTAATTATGATTGAACGTGCAAAAAGAATAAGAGTATTCAAGTGAAGCAAATACATTGTTTTCTTATTGTATAGTCTTTATTATTATTGAAATTAACTTATGAAGGAAATGTACAATTTTATATAAATCACACTAAATTATGGGACAAAATCTTATGTTTTGTTGAAAAACTTTACATTGTAATAAACTTTACATAATACTATAGAATGGTTATAAAGAGTATTAGTTGAGTCTCTATAAAACATCTGCACCAAAACAAGCCACGAAAACATCTTCAACATTAGGCTTACGCTATAAGAGGCATCACAAGGCCGCGTTTGGCGTCACAACACAACGATGGGTCAGGCATTTCGTCGAGCATCTGGAAGAATCCGGGCAGCATCCGAGGCTGACACCTCATCTTTCTCCAAGCCAAAGATCGCCGTTGATCGCCGACCGCCGCCCACGGTTGCCACCGACAAGACGGCGCAGATCTCGAAAGCCGCCGAACAAGACGTACTTCACGCCGGTAATTATGCCTCTCCCTTCCCGTAGGTTCAAAGTTTTTGGTTGGGAAATTAGAGCTAAAGGATTACGAAAAAATTGTTCCTTTAACATGATTTCGTTCTGGGAAAGCCGAAAAAGTTGGAAGGTGCCTTGGAAATTAAGGTAGCTAATGTGGGTTATCCCGAGACTGGGTTCTACTCTGTTGTGATGTTCTAGTACAAGGCTGAGACGGTGGGGGTTTCTGAATGTTATTTTTCAGTTTAAGGTATCCCTTTAGAGTTTTTTTGCATCCACGTGGGTTGGGTTATGCGTTATGGTGTACAAGCTTAGTTCAGCTGAAAATGGTGTAATGAAAAATGGTGTGTGTGTGTGGTGGTGGACGGTAAAATTTAGGAAAAGAAGTTTAACTGGATGTAGATTTTTTATTCTTCACCCATTTCTACTCCTCTATATACCAATAACCAGTGAAACATCTAAGGGGTCACTTTGTTTCAGAAAATGTTTTCTGTTTTCTGTTCTGGTATTTAAAAGTTTTAGTAAGAAATTGTGGAAATGGAAAATGAATTCAGAACACTAGTGCAAGTTGTTTTCTTTTAAAACAGGTAACAAAATCAAAACAATGTTACATTATTGTGATTAAAAGTGATGGTAGAAAATGAAATTGAAATACACTTTCTCAAACTAAACGACCCAGGTCTTCCATCCCACTCCATTTCCATTCTGTAATTTCCTCCTTGCCGCTGCTGATGCCATTAGATTTTTTGTGGTTTTACTTGTACCAATTATTTATCGATCAAAAACAAAAAAGAATTTGCTTCATGTTAATTTGAGTCTTTTTGAAATGTTCCACATATATATTGCTTATAATTTTGATGTTCTTGTGAAGTTTTATAATGCTACAGTGCTATTTCATAATGGTTGATTTCACTGTTATTTGGTCTTGGCTTAAGATGATCATCCTAGAGTTAATACGGACAACATCCTGGAAGAAAGAGATCCCAAATTTGATGCTATGCTTGGTCAAATGGTTGGTAGAATTAAATCAAAGCCTGGGGGGAAATCTGAGATGGGTGAGGTAATTTTATATCAAATTGTTTTTACTCTTTCTGTAGAATTGTAGTTGATGCAGAACTGTCATTACGGTGTATGTATTAACAGATAACTCCAACTTTTCAAATTGATTTATTGTTCACTCTTCCTATGAAATTCTTCTAATGCCGGATGTTGAGTATTATTAAAGTTTGTCACTGTATGTGAAGCACAAAAATGGTACTATTGGCATTGAACATCAAGGAAACCCATTTTTTCTATATTAGCGTGTTCATCTGCGGTAAAAAAAAAGGAAATCTGCCAACACAATCCTGCCTTTGACTGTATTTTATATGCCAATATTTGCATAAGATACTGCTATGTATACCTTTTTCATTATCAATCAATGTTGAGTATGGTTTCTGTCATTTGTTTACTCATGGTATTAGCATGGTAACATGGGAACTTGACAAATTTGATTAACTTTTGGAATGTGTTTGGACGAACTTATTTTAGAGAAGTAATAAACATTTTTAGTATAGACATCCAAAAGAATCATTTCTCAAAAATAATATTGCAAATGCAGTTTCAATGGTCAAAGTTTTACTTTTGACCTTTTAGTGCATATTTACAAAGACAAATTCACCTTACATCTAGACAATATTGTTACAGGCATTCGTGGTTGAGAAGTACAACAGGCCAATGCCCAAATTGCGAAACACAAAACCAGATTCTGGGCGCTATGAGGAAAGGCAGGTTCCTACTGGCACTTTGAATATTGCTCAGTTGCGCCATATCATCCTTTTGCACGAAGGCAAGGCTGATGATTACAATGGACGTATGAATGCTCACCAAATTGCTGAAAAATTTCAAGTCGATCTTGTTCAGGTTCAGAGGATCTTGCAATTCTTATCACAACCTCCAGAAGGTAGCAGTAAAGACAAGAACGAAGCACCTAGATAGATAATAGCTTTACTCACATTACTCACCGGTTCTTTCTTGTCTTAAAATGGCTCTTCTAAATGGATTTCAAGTGTGGACGAAGTCTTGGGCATTAAAAAATGTTCGAAAGAAAGGACAATGCCAAAAGGCCATAACATCAGGTTGCTTGTAATAGACTATATTAGCTGGTGCTTGTGCAGCCCCTATACTTAGATTTTAATGACATCGTCATATCAACAATTGAATTTGTACTTCTGACCGGAAAAATTAACCTGGAGAGCGTGAGTTGCAATAAGGGTTTTGAAACCCTACAGCTGAGATATTGTTTGTTGTTTTTGCATTACTTCACGACAATTAATAAAAACATGAGCAAATTCAGTTTTGTTCTTCCAAGATGCATATATTTGTAAACTCTAATATTTAGATTACTTACTATTAGACTTATTCCATGCAGAGATTGGTGTCCCTGCGTCATTAGCCTCGAATTTAATCATCTTGATCCTAGTCCCTGAGCATAGTTAATTTGAATTGGTTGCAAAAACAGTGCATATAAAACCCTCAAATTGTGGAAGATGAAGTCCGAATAAAGACAGATTCTGAACCATTTAGAATAAATTTGTAAGTAAAAATCACCTTAACAAGAATAATCCCACCAACAGCTAAAGCGCACCATTTGGTAAAAGGAAAATTGATGTCACCCTGCTAAATCTTAGCTTTTACTTGGCTGAAGATTCATCTTAAAACTGAACTAGAATCGTATCCACTATCTCAAAATTAGCATATACCTATTCCTATCCATGCGACGATTAAATGGATTAAAAAGAATGAGATAATGAAAATTTAAAAAAAAAAATCCCCTTCTCCTCCCCCTTAGTAAAAAATATCAAGTCAAAAGAGATTCCAGCCAATCTGATATCAATTCATACGCCACAAATGTTACAGCATTAGCTGGTGCAGCTTTAACAGTTGATGGAACTATCCCCTTATATAGACCAGCCCAACCCTCCATTTGTAATATTCGCTTTATGGCATCAAGCATATTGTTGTATGCACGGTGTTCAACCCGAGCTCCATATCTTGGATGCCTTTGTAGACCTTCAATCTGCAGAAAAAGAATGAAGATTCATAATTTGCTTTAGGGAGGAATGAGGGGTTCAAAATTTCATCATCTACCTGAAATCTTTTCTTGACTACATCAAGTGGATGAGTGGCGAGCTTGGCACATGTTCCTGCACTCACTCCACAGAGGAAAAGCTGAAAACTAGAGATGTTTTCTGTAGTAGAATTCGAATGTTGACGTTGATTCCACGCCTACATTTATTAAAAAACAGGTATCAAATAATTGCTCACTATAAAGTATGAGTAAAGCATATATCAGTTTTGTAAAGGAATCTTAATATAATGTACACCATATTTGTATACTGACATTTTACATAGTGAGTTATGATGATACTTATTGAAACAAAAAATCTCTACTTCTGTCAGTGGCCACTAGCAGTTATATTTAGTCTAGCAGAGATGCAAAGCTGAGACTAGGTATGAGGCATAAACAACATTTTTCTCGGACCAAAATTTAAAGTAACACAAACTGCTGCATATCTTCCTTGTCGTTGCAAATAGCCAGTGGGAAAATAAAACCAAACGAACGTTCAATACGGGCATGCCTACAAATAAATGAAATGTTGAATAGAAGAACTGAAATTTTACCATGGCCCAACGTTTAAATGTATCATAGGTGCCAAATTGTAGGGCTGCATATGGTATAATCTCAACTAGGGTTGGGGACAATCCAGCATACAAGCCTTGGAAGCCACGAGTCTGGACAATATCAACAAATGCTGTTCTCATGTTTGGATAAACCTGAACAATGGGAAAATATTAGCAAGCCATTGTCCCAAAATTGATTTCATGAGACATAAAGGATCACAACAGCCTCAAGCTATGCACTCAAAGCTAAAGTTATATAATCAAAGGCCACAAGTGGAAGTTTTCCTTTTTCCATGCCAAAGCTCTTGAGAAGCAAAGGTGGACACTCCCTCACCACAATTGGAAAAATGAATGATCACGAAGGAACTAATCTAAAAGCTTCAGCTGTTAGGTAAAGACACATAAATGAATTATATTACATCTCGCAAATTCCCCCTTAAACAAGAGTCTTTTAAGGTTTGAAGCAAGGACATGCCAAGCAAGGTTTGAAATTCAACCTTTTTATCGGAAGAATGGGGGTAACAGGGATAAAAATCTAGACCACTTGATCATAGAGATTGTAATACGATGTCATTGACCAACTATACCAAAACCTTAAATTATCAAGTGAATACACAAGGAATGGTATTATATCTTACATTTCTAGAAGGAATTAATATAAAAAGCACACATAAATATAAAAGTTTCAAGTAGAATGAACCGAGAAAGAAGAAGAAGTAAATGGACAGTGGAGGGTCTTTAAAAGCATGCCAGCAATTTTCTTCATTAACCTTCACAGTTCACAACTAGTATACATTACAGTAATTCAGTTCAAAACCATCTTGTAACATTGGACGTTTTAAAATGCTTATACCTTTGGTTCACCCTGGGAAGCTAATATGGTTCGGAGAAGATCAAAGGGATATGAACCTACAGTAGCAGCACTCCCAGCTATTGCCCCACTCATATAGGACAGATAAGGACTCAAATTCATGTGATTCTCTGCAGCAACAGAAAGCAAAGCAATGAACATAATAGACCTACAACAGGAAATGACCAAGTAATTAATAACTCTAGATTGCAGATTGACACGGCTTTAACCTGCCATAAAAATAATGAATAGACCTTGAACTATATATTCAAAGTTTTAACAACATCAACAAAAAAAAGTATGGGCAGACATACACCTATGAGTAAATTGCAAATTCATGTGTAGACACAGACACCAAGTAGGCATACCTGTTTTGGAAGAACCAGAGGCAAGAGTCTTCAACTTGTGTAGAACAGTAAATTGTATACTTGTATATGGCATAACCATGAGCAAAGCTGGCACATTTCCCCGCCAAAAACCCTGTAACATGACAGAATTGAGAAAGAGTAATACAGAAACTTTTCCCAAAAAAAAGTTGACAGGAAACTACCAAAAGATAGCAAGAACTCAAGCATTATATAATACACTGATCTCACCAACAGCTTTTTGGTACCCTCTTAAGGTAAATAGGAATCAGCTGCGGATTACTACAGAGAGAAGTGAATTAGGAGGAAGATTAAACAAAAAGTAATAGAAGCTGGGTTGTCCTACCCGCATCCCTTCTTCTCTGAAAATATCTTTGGTTGCTTGAAGCATGCCGGTATATTTTGAAGGAGTAGACAAATCCTTGCGTAGTAAAGTCCATGAAGATGTGGGTTCTAGTTGAACCTAACAATGAATGCGAATAACAACTTAATTCAGCTCAGGCTGCAATGACCAACCATGATGATGAACCCAAGTTCCCTAAGTCTCGCTTAAAAATTAAAAGATTAACCAGTGCAAACAAATCTTATTGTGCAATCCCACGTTAATGCAAACATTCCCGAGGCCACATATATTTTAAATAAAATGATGCCAACAACTCAGTAATACCAGATATATTAACTACACAAAATTCCAACCAGATATGACAACCATTGTTAGAGTATGTTTTGATAGGATCTTAAGTCTAACTCAATCCCAAAATTCATCTTGTGAGATAAAGGTTGTCCCCCCTTATATACACGATTTTGTCCCTGGATGTGGGGGAACTCCACTATGCTGTTCATTAATTAAACACCAAAAAATACTTTAAAGTGTCTTATTTTCGAGTGTCCTAAAGGACTTAGTTAAGAAGTTCGTAGGATATTTCTATTGAAATTCACAATATTGGAAATCCGAGTAGATATGCATCAATGTAATTTTTTTAAAGAAAATTTTCTATTTCAAACTCCCTCCTGTGTATCATCTTTTCAAAGATTTGTGTTCATGTTTAATTGTCATTTTTAAAGTTTAAGACAACATTAGTTACTCTTTTGTTATTTACACTCCTACCTTTTAATTAACCTGTAATCAGTTTATGTATGCATGGATTTATTGTGTTGTAGAAATGACAATGGTAACATAAAAAATCTTACAAATATAAATATTTTATGGAAATCAAGAAAAAGGATTGTAAAAAACCCTTAAAAGGACACTTAAAAAGGAACCCCTTAACAGCTAAGTTCACTGATTACCGTTTATCCATTTTAAAACCAAAAAGAGTTCGACTTAAAACACTTTCCAAAGCAGGGCAAGTATCCGGCAAATGAAAATCACACAGCAAATACACAATTGGTAAAAGAAACACAAGTCAAGGAAACCATAAATGCCCTCACTTCTAAAAAATAACTGACTTCAATTAAGGAGATATTTATATCAAAATTTACTAATATACTAACCTTCCAACTTTTTTAAAACATTGTTGTCATCAATCTCGTAAAACGAGCAATTAAAGATACAAAATGCAATTAAGTTAGAGACTTCCAGGAAAAAAGTTCAGTAAAAATAATTAAAAAGTGCTTACATTATAAAAAAAATACAATCTTTGAATTGTACAAACAAAAAATGGAACATTGATGATCAGAAAGTCTAACCTGAAACCTAATCTTGATAACATCGAGAGGCGACGTGACGGTCCTGGATACAGCACCGGAAAGAGCTCCGGCGGTGGCATCAATCGCAGCCCGTTTCAGCTGGCTCGGTTCCCCCTCCATTGCAAGAACACCCTCCAATCCCAACTACACCCTGCATCATCACAAAGCAAAATCCACTCACAAATAAACCATATAGTATAATAACGATCGTTAGGGAAAACGTTAGAATTTCCCTTGAATTTGGAAAAAGAGAAAGAAAGAGAGAGAGAAGGAGCGTGCCGGAGAGAGAGGAAGGGAAAGGAGGCAATGGAGACGGGAGCGGACATCGGAGACAGGAAAGCGACGGGAAATTCGTTGGTTGCCGCCTTATTTGAGTGGAAGATTCTTTATGGCGGCGACTTCTCCGCCTCTGTCTGAGGCGTTGCAAGAATTTTACAGAGTCTCAGACACAAACACGACAACTAAGATTAATGTTGTCGATAATAAGAAAAGGAAAAGGAAAAGAGAAAGAAAGAGAAGACCGTGGAGGTTTTTTTTGCATGCAGTGATTGGATCGAACACAGTGATTTCAGGATGATAAAATAATAATAATATTAATTTAGTTTTTGTTTTGTCTGGGCTTAGTTCAGATTTTTCTTTTCCATTTGTAGCTTCAATAGTTATTACTATTAGTGGAACAGTTACAAGATTTTTTCCTAACATAGATTTAGGATAATCTTATAATGAAGAATTAATCATGTAGGTATATAGAACACTATTTTTTAATTGTTATAATTAAAGGATATCTATTGACATTTAAGCAGAATATTTAAACTCAAAATTTTGATTAAGTTTTACCTACTCAATATCTGCAGGATTATCTGGCCACGTGTTCCACGAGTTCTGGTATGCTTTAAGTTCTTTTTTTTTTTATCATTTTAATACTCTTTTTAGTATTTTATATTAATTTGTATTTTTAATATTTTATGTTGTTTTGTTTAAATTTTAAATATTATTAAATATTTTAATTTAAACTTCAAACTTTCAAGTTTGGAAAATAAAAAATAGAAAACTTGAAATTCAACAATTGAACTTAAAAATCCAAGGTTTAATTATGTTTGAAGAATCTCATAAATTTAAAATTTTTTAATTTTGGAGAAATTTTCAATCACATTTATAGTAAAAATAAAATTAAAAAATTCAACGATTTTACATGTATCTCGTACGTACTTAACTCTAATTTAAAAAAAATGACAAAATTAAATTATTTTAAATAATTAAGATACTAAATTAAACTAATAAAAAATATAGAAATCAAATTAAACTAAACTAAAATTTAAGAAATCCAAATCAGTAATTATATAATTTTTTTCTATTGTTAAAAACTTTATTTCATTATAAAGTTTTCTTATTTTCTTAATGTTTGTTTTTATTTTAAAAATATTTTAATTTGTTTACATATATATATTTATATATTTAAAATTAGTTGTCTACCAAACATAAAAATTATTATTATTATTATTATTATTATTATTTTATTAATATTTAGTTATTATTATTTAATTGATTTTTTACTATTTATAAAAGGTAAAAATAAGAGACATGATTAAATATAATAATATTTAATTTTAGTTAATATAAATTAACTCAAGAGTTACTTTTATTAATTTAAAATTTTAACAAATCAATAACTATAATCTTTAGAATGCTATTAACCTATTTCTTTATTATTTTTATCTAATTTGATCTTTTTCCAATTATATTTTTTCTGTCATTTACTTTTTATTTTTATTAATTTAATTTATATTTATATTTATATTTTATTTGACTAACTTTACATAATTTTTAAAAAAAATTGTTAAAATTTAATTTCGTATTTATTTAAAAATAATATTATCTAATTTAATTGAAAAAAAAATACTTTTTAAATAAAAATATTCAAACATAAATCATATTATAATCGACTTACCTTTTACTAAACCTAAAGTTGTACTAAACTTAAAGTAGAAAAAGTTAATTTCAACTTAAATTCAAAAACAGACTAAGTGGTCACGGGACTTGTTACAATTTGTTTAGATTTGCATAATTTGCATTTGTTTTTTTCATATATATATATATATATATATATATATATTTATTTTTTTATTTATTTTATTTTATTTTTAATAAAATATAAATTTATTTTATATATAAATTTAATAATATTACTAATATAATATTATTCATATTTAAAAAATATATATACACTAGTAACTACGTTTTATTTATTTATTTATATATATATATATATATATATATATAATATGAAAATTTTCATATAAGAAATCTCATGCATCGAACGGATGAAACCACTCATTAAAAAAAAGAGGAGCATTTTGTTTTTT
>Ga0214544_1005247_pt1 | contig 25283 bp, 14 predicted proteins | sample CNSS3metaG_FD_160074 | JGI IMG/M metagenome (GOLD analysis project Ga0214544, IMG submission 160074) | Root nodule microbial communities from cowpea collected in UCLA plant growth center, Los Angeles, California, USA - CNSS3 | ecosystem: Host-associated > Plants > Roots > Nodule | place: USA... | reverse complement strand
TCATACCCTTGACCACGGATATTAGAAACATTAAGATTATGTCGAGATAGTACAACACACAATTCATTCTTCAAAGTTATTGCTGCAGTGTCTTTAACATGCACAATATCAAAAAATCGCTCTTGAACCAAAATGTTCCTTAACTCTTCAATTTTGCCGTAGTGCAATTTGATTTTGAAAATAATAAGGAATTGATGGTGAAAATTGAGATGGAAATAAAAGGAGAGAAAGAGATGGAGGCACGGAAGAGAGAAACCAAATAAAAAATTATAAAAAATTATAATAGAGAACAAAACGTGATTTTTAAATTTTAAAACAGATTTTTCAAACTAAATTAATATAAATAAGATAATAATATATAAATAAAATAATAATATATACATAAAGTACCCATCCTCTCTTGAACTCTAATATGAATGTTTGAGTGAAGGCTAAGAGCTTAAGTTTCATAACCTAGCTTGATCAATCGTTCATGGGGGACATGCTTGCCACCATAATTTTGAACTATTTTTTCAATACGTTGCTTGAGCATAGGCATGTTACTTGAGTTGGCATAGAGACCTTGTTGAAACTACCACTGTCTTAAATAATTCTTTATAGCTTCAGCATCCTCCTTTCAATGGGTAAGTGGTTCTTTATAAGTTGAGTATTGGTTTAAGAGTTAGAGAAATATATTGTTGAATTTTATCCTTTTTCTTTCATATTTTTGTGCAAAATTCAATATAAAGTTAATATATTTATAATTTAAAGATTGGGTCTTTTATAATAACTTCAAGAAATTTTGTTATCATTTAGTTATGTTTAAGTGTTAACTTTGATATTCATTTTACTTAAATTTAATACTTATCAACAATCATTTAAGATTAGTGCATCTTAGATACAAAGGTTTGTTTGCATCATTCTACACATTATATCATACATGTGCACTTTATAAAACATCATGACTCAAGTTTCATAGTTAATCGTATATCTCTAAATTAAGTTGTGATATTTTTGTTTGAGACACTTGTACAAGTATTAATTTACCATGTCATAGAAAATTGTCACACAAAATATGCTCTTCTATAACTTCATTTGGTAGTCCTCATCCACTCAATAAATTGACATATTAAAAGTAGATTTTTTTAATTACTATTGGGAACATTCCCTTGCGAAAATTCAAGAAATTGTTCTACTATGCTTTTATTTACACATCTAGACTAGTTGTAAATAATTGATCCACGTGGGATCTATTATTACTTTATGTGACACACACTAGTGCAGGAGAGTACTTTTGCCGCGGTTATTTTGAATCTTTGATCTCGGTTTAAGACCCGAGGCATATATTGTCGAGGCAAAAAATGTTACTTTTCTGCCTCGGTTCACACCTGAGACATATTTAATCATTACTGTCTTGGTTCTAGAATAACCGAGGCCTAATGTAGGCATTAAAAATAAAAAAAAATTAAAACACCCACGCACCCAAAGTAACGCAGTGGCCATTTCAAAATCTTTTTTCCCATTACCATTTCCCACGCACCCACTCACTGGAAATGGCAGCAGCGACCCAAGGCTGTAACTGCCAACGGCAAGAAAAACCAGTCCTGCCACCGTCACGACGCACCATCACCGGACCTACTGAGGACCCAAAACGCGAACCCTAAGTCGCAGAACCAGATCGTCGCTGACTCGAAACCTCTACGCGGAACAGATCGGCGTCGTTGTGACGATGGAGACGAAAACCTTTGACGACGCCATCGCGAATCGTGCACCGCTGGAGGAACCACCATCACCGCAGCCAAAACCAAAACCTGCAAGAAAACCCAGAACCAGATCGTCGTTGACTCGAAACCCCTATGCGTAAAAGATCGGCGCCGCTGTGACGATGGAGACGAAAACCTTTGACGAAGTCATCGCGAATCGCGCACCGCTGGAGGAACCACCATCGACGCAGACCACCGCAGCCAAAACCAGAACCTGCAAGAAAACCCACAACCAACAGAGGAAAAATGGTTTGACGGCGTCGCGAAACCAGGCCGCCACGATGGTCATGATGCTCATCGGAGACGCTTGCGAACCACCACTGAAAACCATCATCGGCGTCGCGGGCACCTCGTCACCAGGAACCATGAATGCGAGAACAATCTTATCCCGCTTTGGTGTGTGTTGGGTCTGATTTTGGAGAGGGAGTTTTTATTTATTTGACCTAACTCTTATGCCTCAGGTGCAAATCAAACAAAGCAGATAAGAAGTATATGCCTCGGTTATTAGACAACCAAGGCAGAACTTTTTCGTTCAAATGAAAATTTAAAAATTGTGGGAGATTTGAAAATTCTGGTAGGCATTAGGCCTCGGGTCTGTGTGAACCGAGGCAGAATGTGGATTTCTACCTCGGGTATTATAATAACCGAGGCATAAAAGACGTAAACATTTCAAAATTGCCACCGCGTATTTATATGTCTCGTTTGTTCTGTAACCGAGGCATAAAGGCCGAGTTAGAAAGTCAAAACTGTACTAGTGACAATACATGGTATATATATATATATATATATATATATATATATATATATATATATATATATATATAAAGTGTCTTAATTTAATAACAGATTATTGTATTGAATTTAAATATAATTTTTGATCTAATTTAATTAGGTTGACTCCTAGAAATGAGTAATTTACAAAGAGTTATATCATCTTCTGAGAAAAAAAAATCTTAAAATAGTTATTTTCAATATTTATAAGATATTGAAAATGTTGCTAATACATATAAATAATATATTTATCATAAAATAAAATTATTAAAAGAAATAATATTTTATATATTTTTATGAAAGTTGGATTGAGTTATGTTATTAGATTTAGAATTCACGAATTCCTCGTATCCACTCTTTGCTTTCGTTACTTCCTTTCAATGATAATATACTAAACATCGTTGATTCAACTAAAATCATATGCATGAAGTGTTTGTGCATGCATGACCCTCGCAAAAATTAAGATATGTTTGGATTGTCGTTAAAATATTAAATTTAGTCGAATAAACTGAAAATCTCATTTAATGAAAAAATTTAATAATTTTGTTTTGAAAGTAACTCATGTTTGGAGTTTAATAAAATAGAACAAAAAATTTATCAACATCATTTATAATTTTTAAAATGAATTCAGATTTGAACTCCCAAACTAAAAATCAAATACATTTAGTAGTTGAAAGATTCTTTAATTCATAATAGTAACCTGTTCACCCTTTTCAAAATTAGGGTTAATTATGTTTTCGATTCCTTAATTTTAAGTAAATTTTAGAATTAGTCAATTTCGAAAATTTGGACCAATTTAGTTCTTCATCTTTTGAAATATGTGAATTTAGTTTTTTTAATCAAATTTTGTTAAGCTTATTTGACATTTCAAGCATATTTCATAATAGTATTTGACTTAACATTAAAACAAAAATATCTCAAACACTATAAACAACTCAAATACAATTATGAGACACGTACGAAACATCAAATAAACCTAACAAAATTTGATTAAAAGAACTAAATTTACGTATTTCGAAAGATGAATGATTAAATTGGTCCAAAATTTCAAAATAGACTAATTCTAAAATTGATTGAAAGTTAGAGGACAAAAACATATTTAACCTTTAAATTATACATAGTACAAACTCGCCTTATTATGCGTGACTAAGACCACATTTTTATAATCCGCTTGGTATAACAAAAAATCAGCTAAATGTGTAGTTTACGAGCTTAAATGAATTATTAGTTATCAATTTTAAAATACTATGTGCAGCACGAATGAAAAAAAAAAAAAAAAAAAAACAAGACTGGGTCTTGCATATATTAATGCAATCAACTTTTGACAAAGTTGCCTATAATACTTTAAATCGTCATTCTACGTACAATTAATAATGTCAAATTAATCATTATTGTGGACTTTGTTTAAGAAACAATGAACGGCATAGAATTACGTAGAATAATTAAGTCAACTAATAGTAATTAGTCAACTAAAACAATTAATTTAGTAGGTTTATTTAATTTAAGAACAAAAAAACTGGGGAATGGAAAGACAAATTAAGATTACTTGATTTTAGGTACAGAAACCAAATGATTTTCCCATGATTTTGCAGTTTCCTAGGAGATGAAGAATATTTTTCTTTTATAAGATCTCACCTTATTATTGTCTCTTTTGTACCTTTACTATATGGTATTCTTTTTATCACTTTAATTATTCCAATTTTTTAACCATTTCCCTACGTTCATATTTTCTTGCTGAGTGTGCCCAGATTGAAATCTATGGCATCATGAACCCAACTCTATTGGGAAAAAGATTAAAATATTGATAATGTAAAGTCCTGTGTTGCAATTATCAAGTATCATTTCATACTTTAAGATATCTAAAGCTCTCTTTTTCTGCACATTCTTTTGTCAGATTGCAAATATACAATAATAAATTAGGATTAATTAATATACTTACTGAGAAATTAATATATATTTTTGAATATCACAAAGAGCTTTGATTGGAAGGACACGCTTTTCTTTACCACCCTCTTCTTTGTTGCTTTCTTTCTGTCTTTCTTGTCTCCTTGTCTTTCTTTAGCTCCTTTTTCTTTTCTTAATCCTTTCTTTTCTATTCTTTTCAGCTTTCTTTTTCTTTGATTTTCTTTGCTGCTACCTGATTCTTATTCCTGCTATCTATAGCTCTTGTGATTCTAGACACATATATAATCATTTATATATTTCAAAATATTCATCACAAAACCTCAAACTGATCGACCTAACGTGAATTCCAAATCCAAATTTGGCTTCTTGCCACTTGATTCTGCAGTGTCTGAGGAAGAGTTTCCATCTGATATTTCATTGCTTTGTCCCTTTGGATCCATTCCCTTCCATAAACCAAAGAAAATGAAGATCAGAATTACAGAACAACATGAACTAGGGTTTATGTACAAAACTATATGCAACCCTTTCTTTATATGAGTCAAGTTGGGTAGGTTTAGGTTTGAATAAAGGTTGGCATAAACTAAAGCTTAAATTTTATTTTCCAACACAAACATCAATTTATTAACCTTGTAATCAGCATCTATGAAAAAGATAGGTCTACGTAGCAGGTTGAATTTGCGAGCAAGAAAGCAACTTTTTGAAAAGTCTCTAATTATTCTTTTCCTTGTCTGCATAATGTACAAGGCTAAATGAAAAGAATAGAACGTGTTCTCTTTTATTCTATATATCAGTTCAAAACACTTCTTAATCCTAAGCAAAAGGACACATTTGGTGACAGATAAGATTATACAAACCTCAACAGAAGGCACTTTCCCAATGGAGTCAAGCTTTGGCTTGGCATGCAACAAGGCTTCTCTGCTACAACAAACACACATGGAAAGAATATTTCTGATTACTGAATGGCATGAAGAAGAAAAGCATTCTGAGGAAAGAAAGCAATCTTTTTACTGTCTTATTTATAGCTTCTTCTGCTCTCTGAAATAAAGTTGAAGCCATCCCATGTGATAGGGCATCTCAAAGGGTAAAACACTTTGTTTTGGCACCAAGATTTGTAGGTATATGGTCTACCAAGGGATTGGCTTTAGGACTAAGTTTCCTATAGTTGTAGGACCCCTTCTATGGATGAACCCCACCAAATCATAAGGAAAGAGATATCCCTCTTTCTGAGGTGGATTTGTGCAATCATCAAAATCTAATGTCTTGGAATGGGATTCTTTTACTTCCTTTTTCACCCACTTGCTTGCAGAGAGTGTGTATATTATTACCCCATCATGGAGTTTTGGTTTCAGAACAGATACAACAAAGCAAAAACTCACATCATTTACACCTTTTGTGATTTTTCGAGCCTTGGTTTCTTTGTATCAAATGAGAAAGCGAAAGAGAGAGATTCTCGTCTGAATAAGACGTGCATGATGCATGAATTGCGGTCATTAATTACATTACGATTATTTAAAGATAGAATCAAATATATATAACGAGTTACTTCCAACCAATTTTTTTTTTCTAACATTCAAAATAACATGTTATGCGTTTTTAGATGAAAAGGTAATAATAAATTATGAGTATGTTAGGAAAAACTTTTTCACTTATACTTGAGAAAAAATTCTCCGTAAAGACTAGAAAAAAAAATATTAATTACATATTTATTATAAGTTCAAACCGTGTTAGGTTTGAGTTAACTAATCATAAAAACTTATTTTTTATTAATTTTGATGTTTTCTAAATTACTTAACTAAAAAGACCAGCAACTATGTACTACTAATATAGACGAGCATCTAAACATGCAGTGAACAAAATTTATGGATTGACATTCAATTTAAGTGAACAAATAAACACATTTTTAGTGATGAAGTTCTAAATCACTGTTTGTATTCACAATTTTAGCCTTAATATATCTTGGTTTTATACAACTTGAAATTTGGTGACCTGTTCATGTATTTTGAATCCAAAGACCGTCTATTTGCATATTGCATACGATGATTGATCTTTCTCGTACATTTGCTAAAGAAAAAAAAAGTACACTATTTTATATATAACTTTGCAACTACATTGTCTATTGCAATTTTGCATTTTCAAGTGAAAACGATGCATTTTGCAACACCAAAATCTCAATCTAAAATCTTGCAAATGTTATAGAAGGATAAAGTTGACAAGAAAAAGTTCTGAAAACTCTAAGGCTTAGTTATATAGAAGTTTCTAACTAAGTATCTTAACATATTATTCATCTTAATTATCATAACGCCATTACCTTGAAGAGTTGTTCCAAAGACCACCATTTCCATAATCTTGATTAACACTTGGTCTTGTCTGCCTAATAGATAGATCAGACCTCCTTGGAGAGTTTCTATCAAACACCAAGTCTTCAGAAGTATCTCCAGAAGACCCATTATCATAAGTATCAGATTGCCCTAATTATAATTAATTCAAGTTTAAACAAGAATGAGAGAAATAATCAGGAAGAACAACAAAAAATATATAGTAACATACTAATAGATTTGTTTTCAAACTAAATCCAAGTTCAATATATATAGTCACTAACCCGATGATGCCGCAGCTCTATCAGTAGTTTTCACTGTTCGGTACATCTGATTTAAATGTGTGAATAATTAGCTCAGGAAAGAAGCTATATCATGTAATTTATTTAGAACACGCATGTGCTTAGAAAATGTTTTTGCATTAATTAATATTTTAAAATAGAAAATATATAAAACAAAAAGTACACAACACAGTTAATCATGTTTATTTAATTGTATAATACATCACATAAAAAACATTAATTTATAGACACTGGAAAACCTTCCTGCATCATCAGAATTTATTCTCTAACAGATATCACATCGAAGAAATGAGAAAAATTTAGCTGAATGACTTAAGAAGAGAAAGAAAACCAGAGATAACAATAACTGAAAACCTGTGTGAGAATAATATATCAAACTTATTTTACTAATTTGATATGCAGTAGCCTTAAAGTTGTAGTATATATATAGAAGCATCGAAACCTACAAGGTGTGATATGTGTTTAAATTTGATTTCAGATTATAGAAATAAAGCAATACCTGAAGAGAAAGGGGTGTTTTACTTTTGGAAAAGATGAATCTCGTGACTTTTATCTGTGAGAAATCTCATTTTTAAAATAAAAAAAAAATAGTTATGTTGAGTTGAGGACAGTGAGTTGAGGTACATGTGAAGTTGGGAAGGGAATGCATGTAACCATGGTTAAAAGTGGTGTGGTTAAAAAGCAAAACTGAGGAAGGGATGATTGAGAAATGATGGTGTTTTGTACTTGCTATTATTTTTCCCCATTTTCTTTGGCAGTTTATATAATAATACTAATATATGTTTCTTTATAGCTATGGACTGAAGTCTGGATTCGCTGCGACTCATTTTGAATTGCAGGGTTTTGTCTTACTCGTTTATAGAAAGAAACAAACACCTCTCTCGCTCTCTCTCTATCTCTCAACATGGATGGTTCATTCTTCCAAGCAAAAAGCTGTTTATTAGTAGCTTGCAGGAGCAGAGGCAACAGATGAAATAGTAAATGATATACGAGAGACCCTCTGCAAGGAAACCATTGGAATTTGCGACGTATATAATGTAGGGTTTTTTTTTTTTTACCAAAGTCAATTAAGAAGTGTACCCAACTTTAACTAAAGTGAATAATAGAAAGATTAATTAATAAGAAGACAGAGATTAGAATGAGATTAATTACCTGCAAGTGAGATTTAACATGTGCTAAAGTGAGATCCTTTACATCCATTAGCTCAAGAACTGATTTGGGTGTAGCCCCTATAGGAAATTAGAAAGGAAATGCAGTGGTTAGAGGAAAAGAAAAGAAGAAAGTGAAGAAGATAAAGAGGAGAGAAAAAGGAAAGCATGATTACTTTCATGGCCGCCCAAGAGTTGAACGACATGGACGAAGCGAGCATGGAGTGCAGTGGTCCAACGCATCCGAGGAGCCCTGATGTTACGCTTGGGAGGGAAGCGTGATGAGAGGAAGGTTGAGTTGAGGAAAGGGGTTGAAGAAGTGGGTGTGTATGAGAAAGGAGGGTTTTGGTACAGTGGGATTCCTCTTATGGGTGTGAGAAAGCGTAGGTCTTGCTGCTGCTGAAAGAAGTGGTTTTGTTGGATAGTGTTGTTTTGGAAGTGGTTGGGGTTAGGGGTGTTGTTGGTGTTTGAAGAAGAAGAAGAAGAAGAAAAAGAAGCCCTTGTTGGATTGGAGAGGGAGAGGTCTGTTCTCACTGTTTTGGATTCCAAAGCTCTCTTCCAAAATCCCAAATCCATCTCCTCCTTTTCTGTGCTTCTCTTCTTCCAATTACTGGATGTGGGTTTGGTGTTTGGAGAAGTGATTTGCAAGGACAAATCTGGTTGTGCTGGAAATAGTTCCATCTTTTCAAGGGCAAACTCTCTGTCTATCTATGTATCTATCTATATCTATGTGTGCTAGATACTTCTTCTTCTTCTTGTTCTAAGTTGTTCTTTCTCCTAGCTCAATTTCCTTTTGTTGTGCAATATTGCACAAGGCTAAGAAAATCTTGAAGGGTGTTTTGTGGTTAGTGATGTGCAAGAAAAAGGTGAGTAAATGGATATTCTAAAGGTGTTTGATTTGTTGCAGTGCAGAGAAGAGATTTGAGATTTAAAAGAGAAAATGTAAACAGAGAGATTGAGAGAAAAAGAGAGAGAGAGAGGAAATGACAAGGTATGGGTATGGGAAGTGAAATGTTGTTTGTTTCGTGTGAAGTATATGTGAGAAAATGACAGTTGAGTTGAGGAAGAGAGAGAGAGAGATTGAGTGTGTTTTGTGGACGTGGGGTGGGGTAGTAGGGTAAAAAAAGGAAGAAAAGGGTTCCTTTTTTTTATAAATATTGGATTTTTAAATTATGAAAAGTAAACAATTTGCTATATCTTCTTTAGGTCTCTAACACATGCTTCTTACTTAACTTTATAACACACACATTCATATAACTTAACTCTGCTTCTCTTTTCTCAGCTTCTAAAAAGCAATAATTCTCAAATTTACCCACACATGATTACTAACAAAATTTAGGACTTCCTTTTTCTTTAATGAACCTAGGCACGTTTTGATCCTTCTTCTCTGTATGAAAGTATATTTTTTTTTTTACATTTCACACATATTCACAGAGGAAAGATGTTAATAATAATGATGACATATGAACCTAACTCATATAACACATTGAAACTAATTTAATTTAAAATTTTAAAATAATTCTTTATATACATAATTTTTTTAACTTTATTAATATAAAACTTAAATTTATATTTATAATTCCAATATTTTTAGTATTATTTCTCTACTATATTCTTAAAATACACTGATGTTAACATATTAAAAATGTTATTAATATATTTTAGAATGTTAAAATCAATATATCTTGAGAACACTCCAAAAATATAACAGAAATATAAGTTATAAAAAACATCAAAATTTATTTATAAAATTAAATTATAATTATTATTTAATTCTTGTTTAAATATTAAAATATGACATAATAAAAGAAAGTATAACTATATTAGTACTTATTAATGTATTATATTTATAAATTCATGAACGAATATGTTGTGTATAATTTATCTTTACAATACATTAAAAATGTTTATTTATTCTTTAACAAGAATCATAAATAAAAAAAATCCAAATTGTATAGAAACTAAACTATTTAAAGATATATTTTCTTTTCCTAAACTCATAAATTAAATTTCAGGACCAACCTACCACTTATCTGGTCCTAAAAAATGTGGTTGTTTCATGAATTGAAAATTCATACGTAATTACGCGAACTTGGCATTGTACTATTGTTGTGTTGTGTTTATTGCAAATTTAGAAGAAACTATTTCCGAAAATGTATTAATTGTTGTAGGATATAGTAAGACCGTTATTTTCTTACACAATCAAAGAAATTTCAAGAAAATTATAATTTTACTTAAATTATTTTAATTTTAAAAATATTCTAAAAAATGTTAAAACTTAACCAACATATTAGAAATGTTGCTAAATATAACATTCTTGATAAAAATGTTTTTCTGAGAAATGTCACCATAGAAGAACTTGTTTTTGAAATGTGATTCCTGAAATAAGAAATACATAATTCTTTAAAAATCACATGGCCACTTTTTCTATTATAATGAACCAACAAATCAAAGATATATGATTATTATACATACACATATGCCTTAAATTGAGGACAAAATCAGAAAGTCAAATGTACCCTCCATCTTGTGTACAGAAAATTGAAATTAATTCTTTTAAAAGGGTAAATTTGTCTTTCCATTATAAATGTACTTGCGACTGCACATATATTTGACTTCTACTGTGACACACATACCTATAAGGCAGACATAATAAAAGAGACACAAAACCGAAAGAAAAAACATTAATATAAAGAATTTTTTTTTAATTTGTGAGTTAATTTAGTTTATCATACATTTAATTTGGATTGAATGGAAAAATATTAATATTTGATTTAAAAGAATTGGAGTTAAGTCAAAAATAAATTAACCTATATCAATAATAATTTTTCATTATATTTTATAATTTTTTTTAAATGATTATATAGATTGTTAGTATGATTTTTTTTAAAATATTGAAATATTATTTAATAATATTTGAATAGCTTGTATTTAATTAATTTATTTATCAAATTATATAAATTGATATTTTAATTATATTTTAAAAACTAAATTAACAATTTAATTGTCATACACTAGTAAAATGAGTCAACTTAATTCATTCTAATTATATAACAATAAATACATAACATATTTTAAGTAAGTCAATCTAGTTAAACTATGAATCTTGATGAATTGAATTAGTTATAACAATTTTGACTTACCAATAATACTCAAGTTGAATCGATTATGATAAACTAACTTGTATATTATTACTTAAAAAAATTGACAAATTTTTTCATATGAAAGTTTTGGATAAAAATTTCAAATAATTTTTTGATTAACTGTTAACCAACTTTTGAATGGAAAGCAAAGTATTAACAGAAGGAAGAAGAATATATAATTATATATGGTTAGAACATTTATGAGAAGAGAATGTCTAATTAGTCTGAAAATTTAATATTTTGTTGTTAGGACTTTAAAAGTTCAAAAGGGACCTGTAATCACTTGACACAATAATACAATAAGTAGGAGAAATCTGTGTAAACCTATTATTATTGTATCATTGTCACATTACTTCTTAGGAAATAACTTGTTTATCTAAGATGTAAGAATTGATAAAAAATTGTAAGAACTTTTATTTATTTATAATTCTTACAGCCAGTGGCGAAGCTTTGAGCAGGGGTGGCCATGGCCCCTCAATTTTTTAATTTTGTTTATATTATATATATATATAAATATAAATTATTTTTAATTTTTTTAAATTTTCAAATTATATGTAATATATACAGTGAAATAGAAGTTTAATTTAGTATTTTTTATTTATTTTAAATATAACATTTAATTTCAACAAAATAATAAAATATAAAATCAAATGTAATAAAGAATAAAAATATTTATTAACATATTTTTTATTTTTTTATTGTATTTTTAAGTTTTTCACAACTTATTATGATTTCGCACTTTTACATTTTTTGTTTTTATTTTGAAAAAAAAAAACAGTGAAATACAAATTTGTTATTTTTTGCTTTCATTTCTCATTTTTTTTTTCATTCATGAAGAAAAAAAAAGAAAATTTTTGATATCACTTGATAATGAAATATTTGTTTAATAGTTAACATTATTATTTACCATATGAGTCTTATATTCATTTTTTTTTATGATTATGAGAGAAAAAAATTATTGTTCTATGTGTTTTTTTATAACTATATTCTATTTGGAACTTGATTGCGATTGATTTTTTCTTTTAGTGACTCTTAATTTTTCATTTTTTAATTAAATTATGATAAATTATTTTTTAATCTTAAATTTAAAAAAAAAATAGATATATTGATGAAGAATAAAAGAATAAATTTATTTGTTAAAAGTGATAAAAAGAAAGTTATCCGTGACGATGAAAATAATTCAAATTCAATATTTTATCTTAACGTATCCTGAATCATGATACAAACAATCATATTGTTCAATTAGAGAAACATGTTTTATATTAATTATTTTGAATGTGTTTATATTTATATTGAAAAATAAATAGTTGACAATTTTAGTTTTAATTCAATTATTAATGAGTTCAAAAATTTGAAAGAACGAAGGACAATCCTTTGTATATGTGTGATTTCTTTTGTAGGTACAATTATAGTAAATTATTTATTCATTTTTATTTTTATTGTATTAGTGACACTAATTAAATATATAAATTTTGAATTTTGAATATATTATTTTGACTCCCCAAAATTATTGGTTAAGATCCGCCACTACTTACGACCATTCTATTAAAATGAGGATAATAAGATGTCTTTAACTTCATATAATCTTTTCCTAGTTTTATTATTTTATTATTATTATACTTGTATAATGCATCTCAAACTAAATATTTATGACAATATGAAAGTGAAAAAAAAAAACAAACAGAAAATGTAAACCTGACTAAATTATTTAATGATGCGGCGAAGCATCAGAAGGGAGAGGGTGTCATGGCCATAAAAAAATTTTGAATTTTTTAAACTATATTTTGCCAAAAATTTATTTTTATATTTAGAATGGATAAAAATTAAATTAAATATATTTTTATTTATTTTAAAATTACAATATTTAAAGTTAATACATAATAAAATATAAAATCAAATATAATATAAAATAAAATAAATTATTAAAAAAAATCTCCCTTAACTCATTTAATAATAAAATATTAGTTTAATAATTAATATATTTTTTTAATCTCATGAACCTTTTTATAATTACTTTTATAATATAGAAAAAAGTTTTGTATTATATGTTTTTTCATAACTTTTTTTAATTTTAATTGTGGTTTTGATTATTATATTTTCTTTAGTATTTATGTTTCTCATTTTTTATTTGATTATTATAAATTATTTTTTAGTCTTAATTTTTTTTAAAATAAAAATATTGATGAAAAAATAAATTTATTTTAAAAATTAACTAGCCTGGTGACCGATGCGTACACACGAAAATTTTCTGTTTTTATTTTAAAAATATAATATAATTAAAAAATATATTTGTTCAAATAAATTTAAAAATATATATTTAATTATTACAATTATGTGTTATATAAATATAAAATTTAATCATATAAAAAATTAAATAATTATATTATTTTATGATAATATAAATTAAAATAATAATAATATCAATATTAATATACAGATAAAAAATAATGGTAGTATATACTTATATATTGCATTGTATACGAGAATAAGAGATAAAAAAAACAAAAAAGTACAAATAAATAAAAAAACAAAAAAAAAAATAATTGAAATATAATCTCTAAATAAAAATAAGATGTATGTAAAAATAAAATTAAAACATAAATATATTATAAAATACGAATAATTTTGGTCCAAAATAAAAAGTAAAAAGTCTAAGTAAAAGAAAAAGAGAAAAAGTGTAAATACTTTAAATATTTTTCCTTAATAAATAAAAATTAAATGTATGTAAAAGCAAAATTAAAATGTACGTATATTATAAAATATGAATGATTTTCGTCCAAAATAAAAACTAAAAATTACAAGTAATAAAAATATAAATAATTAAAATATGATTCATAATAAATAAAAGTAAAATATATGTAAAAATAAAATTAAAATGTATGTATATTATGGAATATAATATCTGTCCATGATAAAAAGTTAAAAGTACAAATAAAAAAAAAGAAAAAAAAATATAAGTATTTGAAATACAATCTTGTTAGTAAATAAAGGTAAAATGTACGTATAAAACACAAATTAAAATGTAGGTGTATTATGATATGTGAAGCATCGTGAACAAAATAAAAATGATATGAAATTAATGTTAAAATCTGTAAATAAAAATCCATGCATATAAAGATGATTTAAAAGAGAGAAAGATATTCAAAGGTGCCTAAATCAACAATGTCAGATATACGGTAAGATATGATCATATACAAAATAAAAATAACACAAAATTGATTTAAAATTTTAATTAAAGTAATCCTAATAATAAAAATAACTCATAATAATAATATAATAATAATAATAATAATAATATTATTATTATTATTATTATCAATGTTAATAATAACACTGATGTTAATATTAATTCAAATAATAATATATAATAATAATAATATCAATATTATTATTAATACTAATGTTATGGATATCAATTACTAATAATAATAAATGTAAATTTATTGTGAAATATGATCGCATATAAAATAAAAAATAATATAAAATTGATTTAAAATTTATAATAAAAGTAATGCTAATAATAAAAATTGTGAAAACCTCTTCTACCACCACTTCACCAGAAACAAAAATTCACTCCCTCTCTAATACCCTCTCTTTCTCCTACTCTTCTCAGCCTTCTCTCTACCAAATTCATTCAAAGAATTTCTGCAGTAGGTCTAATCCTCTTCCCTGTTGCAGAATTTAGGGCTGAAGCAAGATCAGAGTCACTTTCCCAAGCTGAGTCTCCCTTTCCTACGCGTAAGTCAACTTGTATCCCCCTCATTTTCTGATTTTTGAATTCTAAGTAATTCCAGCATTCTGGGTGGTAGTAGAATCTGTTCTCACCATTTGCAATTGTAATTCAGTGCCTTAGGTTGGAGTTTGAGGTATTCTCTTTGGTTGAGGAGTCAATCCTAGTGGAAATTCCAAAGGTAAGGGGAGTTAGCTAACTTTTGCACAAACCATTTAGAATCTGTCCTGATAAGTCTGAATTGTATGCTTAAGTATCGAATTGATGGTTGAATTGTGTGATTACTGTGTGTTGCTGAGTTTGTGATGAATCTGGACCCTTGCATGTAAGAACAGGCTTGAAGACTGGTATTTTCACCTGGGCGAGTGACTCTCGCCTAAGCGAAACTATCAGAGAAATCACCCCTGTTCCTGCGCGAAGTCTCGCCTAGGCGAGCTGGAGTCGCTTAAGCGAGATCTGTTCTCGTCTAAGCGAGCCAGCCTAGCCTGAGCGAGAGTTCGCCCAAGTTTTTATTTTTGGCCACTGTTAGAGTCTCGCCTAGGCGAGATTGACTCGCCTGAGCAAGATGGCCTCTCGCCTAGGCTGGATTATCTAGCTTGGGCGAGGCCCACTACAGTGGTTGGCTTGAAATCCTGTTTTAATGATTGAAGTGATAAGAAGTATTGTAATTATGTGCAGTTACTCTCCTGTATGCTTTAAATATTTTATGGATATAGTGAGAATCGAATAGTTGATGATTGTGAAGGATGAGAAGTTGTGTTTATAATGGAGTTTCAAGGGAAATTCATAAGAGTTTGTTAGTGTGTGTAAGGACATGAGGAATCCGTATTGGGTGGCATCCTGAAATTCCAATAATCATTCATGCTCATGTAGAGTAGAATGGATTATGTCATGAGGAGTAGCGGGAGGTCCTAGTCTTTGGACTCGATAGAGCCTTAGACGCGAAGGGGACTTACCCTGTGAGAGGTTGGGTGATAACCCCTTGTGTCCAAACTCTGCAGAGTTTAGGAACCTTCACAGGTGCAAGCCACCAAGAGCTCCAATGTCGCTTACACAATTCGGATATCGAGTCTAGAATTTTATGTATACTTGCGATATGTTTGTGATTGACGTTTTCAATATGAATTGTATGTTTTTCCCTCAAATCTCAGTTTGCTCACCCTTATTGTTCATGTCTGTTTTCTTTATGTTTCTCCTTGCTATGATCACCTGTTGTTGGTGTGAGCAGGGCCGAGTCCAGATGGTGATGTCCCTCCCTCTAGCAGGAGCTGAGTGATCGATGAGTAGTCCTGTGGTAGAGCTCATGGATTAGATGCCATGTAGTTTTGAGATGTTTTAGTTTATGTTTGAATACCTATGTTCTTCACCACAAATTCATAGGATATGTTTTTGGATGACTGTATCAACTGTATATTCTATAGTGCTGCTTCCTTTACTATCTGATGTGCTTAATCATAATATAATGTTTTATTTGATAGCGTGAAAAACTATTAAATGGGATGTTAAAAAACAACTTGTAATTGTAATAATAATAATACTAATATTAATAATATTAATAATAATAATAATAACCCTCTTCACATTCGCATAAAAAATAAGATTTAAAGATAAATAATAATAAAAAGAAAATGTAAGTAATTGAAATAAGATATTGTAGTAAAATTAAGATATAAACAACCTAAAATAAAGAAAAATATTAAAAATGTATTGGCATATGAAACCAAGAAGAAAAAAACTTAAAATTATGGATATCAAATGTGAGCCAACTCGGCTCAAGAATAGCTCTAAAAACAGGACGAGCTCAACCCGGTTCATTTTTTTCTGAGTCATAAATTTTACAATCTAGCCCGAATCACAACGGATTGGTGGGTTGACTCATTTATAATTATTTTTTCTAATTTTTAATATATTTATTGTATTACAATAAGAGTTAATTGACTTAATTTATTTTTTATAATAGTGGAATCAAAGTGTTCACCTAATTACCGAAATAATAGTTAAAAATTAAAGTATTAACATATATAACTTGACAAACAAATTAATTAAACATTCAAACTATTCGAATATTATTGACCAACATTATAGCATTTAAAATATGAAATTGTGAACCTATATAATTAGAAATAGTAAATAATTATAACAAAAAAAGAATTATAAAAAAATGTTTGTAGGTTAAGTTGGTCAATCCACTTTCAGTCCGTTTAATTCGTGAGTTAGGTGAACCAGATTCAATCCAATCAATTTTTTAAAAAACTGAATTTTTCTCAATCCAGCTTGAACTTGCGGTGAGTCAGATTGACTTACAGACGAAACCTATTATAATACCTCTATTTAAAACATTAAGATTAAAATATAACATCTAAGAATATATTTGTATCTGTAAGACCCACTTTTATTGAGTGCCTTAATGTTAAGGGCTGTCACACTGTTGGAGGCCTAAAGGGCTGGTCCATAGGGTGCCAAGGCCCCTAAAGTAGCCAAGGTCCCTCAATTGTAAGTCATTCTGAAAAATCAGTGCCCTAACTCACCCATTTTCTCTCCACATAACCTCTGCTAGGGTTTGGAGATCTACCCAAGTTCAAGTGAGCTCAACCTCCGTCTCCCGTTCACTTCATAGATTTGTCCTTGGAGGTACTGGTTTCGCTGGCTTAAGAGTCGAAGTCCAATATTAGCCCTTTTCCAAGTAAGGGAAGCTAGGTTCTTTTCCGCGTTTTTGAAACATGGTTTGTTTTCGTTTCTGTTTTATGCTTAAATGATTAGAAAACGTTAGTTTTGGTATATTTATGAGTTAGGGGTTCAAATATTAATGAAACTGCGATGTTTGACGTCATTTCTCGTATTTTGATGCGTCGCATAGTCGCTGGGCGAGTTTCTTGGCTCGCTGGGCGAATGTGTATTTTTCTGATATGCGTCGTTTTAGTAAAATTGACTTTCCCGACTCATTAACCGTTGGATTGAGCTCAAATTTTGACATGTGGTTCATAACATGCTATTTTATGGTTTGACTGGTTAGATTATCGATTAGATGTCTGTAGGTTGAGAAATGTGTCACACATTACTACAATGATTTTGGTTTCGTGATAATAAATTTTCTTGGGAATTTTGGTGTAAGAATTATGGTTGTGGGTTGTGCTTGATTGTATAAAATTGCAAGTACTTAAACGTTGACACTCATTTATTTGGGATGAATACTATTTTGTGATATATGTATGTCTTGGTATGCATTTATAAAGTATGAGATGAATGAATTTGCATGAGTGATGTGATTCATGGATTGTGAATGATGAACTTGGATAAATCTTGGCATGCGATTTCAATGAAATAGTTGGTTATATATGTGGTCATGAATTCGGTATGAACAATAATGTTATATTGATGGCATGGTATTGGTATGAGGTGAAGTTCTATATCCCCGAATTGAGAAGAATGGGATGGTATGAAATCAACATGGAATATGAATGAGGATGAGTTACAAAAGGATGGCGTGAGGTGTTAAATGCATGATCAATATTATTTGTTTGTTTGGAATGTGATTGGTATGTTGTCAGTACATAAATCCATGAGTCTCTAGGTGAGACTTCCTGGTCGTGCTTCAGTGGTCGGGACGTAATTCCATGGCCCCTGTTAGTGGGTGTCCATGGTGGTGCCCCATCTATATAACTTGGTAAGGATTCAAGGTATGGATTGCATCCTGACACTCTAAGGAGTCAGTTAGTCTCACTTAGAGCGGACTGACTCCTGTGGTGAGAGTAGCAAGAGGCCTGAAACTCATCAAGGGCTAACCTTGTGTGTGAGGAAATTGATTCATTGTAACACTTGTAACACATAGCTCGGGGGTGAGCAGCTCGGGGGTGAGCAGTGGTATCCACCACAAGTGCAAGCATTTGCTGAATCCGACCAGGTTATATGTATCTGGATGAGTCAAGTCGAGTCTTAGTGTATTGATTTGAAGGTCATAATATGCTTGGATGATCTGTGTATATTGGACTGTGAAAGTATATTTGATTGCATGATGAAATCTTTTTGGCTCTAGCTTACCCTTTGCTTGTTTGATTGCCTTGTATGTTGTTCTTCTACCTTTGTGATGATCATCAATTTATTGATGGGAGCAGATGCGAGAGGTACTCGTGGTCAACAAGAGAGATGACTCCGCTGCATAGTCTACTTGGGCTGGACTTCACGTTTTATTTGGGCTTTTCTTTAGGGCTAAGGCCCGCGTATTGTATCGTCCCTAAGGCTTTATTTTGAATATTGGCTATCTCTTACTCATTTTGGGTTGTAGGCATTGTAGTGAGCTTTAGTATTTTCTTTTAAGTACCTTGAATAGGAATAACCTTATACTCCGCAACTTGGCTCTTTATATTATCCGATGTAAGATTTCATTTAATTATGTTATTATTTAAATGGGATGTTACAGTATCAAATTATAAAATTGACATAATAATAATTTATTAGTATGTATAGTTATTATTCATTACCAATAAAAAAAATAATAATAACACTAATAATAATAATAATAATAATAATAATAATAATAATAATACAAATAATAATAATAATAATAATAATAATAAAAATAATAATAATACCAGCGACAATAATACTGATAATAATTTTAATATTAATAAATATACTAATTTTAGTAGTACCATTAATACACAAAAGTAATAATAAAAAATAAAAAAATAAGTGTTTTTTTTTAATTTCATCTTTTAAATTAAACTACTATTTTGCTAATTGTTTTTAAAAAATTTCTGCATATGTACTTTTTAAATATTTGTTAATTATTGGAAATAATTATTTTATAAATTAAATCATACAGAAATAAACACATACTAATAAATATTTAAATGTAATAGTAACTAAAAATTTTCAATTTAATTTCTTAAATGAAACTGGTATTTTACTAATTGTTTTTAGAAATTTTCTGCATATGTAGTTTTTAAATATTTTAAGTTTTATAAATTAAATTATATAAAAATTAACATAATTAATATATATTTAAAATATAATATTAATTAGATAAACTTTTAATATGGAAGGTTAACGCAATTAATTCATATCTTGTTGGAACGAAGAAAATTGCAATGAAACCATCACACAACAAAAATGTTAAAAAGGGCAAATTCGTTATTCAAAGATCTGATTCTGCACAGTGAAACAGCAGAGAAAAGATGATGGAATTTACATAGAGCCCATCTCAACAAATAGGATTTTCCATAATAAGAAGGGCATATGCGGAATAGGAAAAGGTGGAATGACAAGAAAACCTATAAATATAACAGGTGTCAAAATATAATCAATGGGTGTTTTTGAATTTTTAATTGTACTAACTTTTCTTATAAACTGGGTTGAGACCGTGCGTCATTTCTTTTTTCTGTGTTTTTGTTTTGAATTTCACATTTATTTATGTTTTATGTAAGTAAATATGGAATTATTTGATTAATAAAAATTTTAATTATAGATATTGGTTTAGGTAATAAATTTAATTAAAAAGGAAAAATATTATTATAATATAATATTTTTTTCATAGTAGAAGTAGTATGATTACATTTCAGATTCGATTTAGAGAATCTGATTTTGGCGGTAAGTTATTATATTTATTATTTATGTTTTTGAAATATGCGGTGTCTCGATTTGATTAAAGGAGCAAAGGAAACGTTGGAGTAAAAGAGCAGAGAAACACTTTATTAAGTGAATTGTTCAGTTTCTGGGAAGAAGAACAAAAGAAAACCCTTCAGAGTCCATAGCTCTGTGTTTCGTTTGGGCAGAAGGGAAAATTTCAGGTTCCAAATGTTTCAGTTTCAAAAATTTTTACCAGAACTCGGTCATGTTCTTGGATCCTTCTAAGGTTAGTGTTAATGCATTTGTTTGTTTTTTGTTTTTTTTTCCTTTTTAATGTGATTTGGTTTGAAAGCAGTTGTTTTTAATGTGATTTTGTTTGAGAGTAGGAAATTTCTTAAAAACAAAAAATATTGAACGTATTCCTTCCCGTTTCTGTTTTTCCCAGGATTTTTTAGTGTTTGATGAAGGCTTCTTCTTGGAATGGGGCAAATCATTAGTAATAGGGACAAACTATTTTTCTGATCACGCGAGAAATGTGCTTAACATTAAGTTTGATGAAAATCTGGTGGCTGGAGGAAATTTCGTGGTGTTTTTCAGATATTAGGGTTCTATAATCTGCGATGCATGTGTTACATATGCACTCTATTTTGTGGAGATAGGTACTTTCGGTTAAGAGTCTTTGACTCATATTGGAAGGAAGTTGAGTATCCTGTGGTAGGCCAATCAATGACTGGGATGACCTATGACCCTTTTGGTTCACCAAGATTTTTTCAATGTTTTAGAGTGAAGTTGCTGCGATCGACGATAACATCTTGTATTCCTTACATAGTTTGATTAATTTTGTGCAGGTATATCTATATTTACTAATTTTTGATTTACTTGTATTGCTTCTGAACAACCATACATTCTTCTCCCAGAAGAATTTCAGATGTTTTCTCAGGATGAACTAAAACTTGATCGTAAAGTTGAACTTTATGACCCTCTTAGGAAAAAGTTTGAGTTGTCTGTGGATACAACAGATGTAGGCACTATTGTATTGTTTGGGTTGGCAGAATTTATGAAGTACTATGGGTTAAAGAAATGTTTTTTCTTACATTTGAGTTATGTAGGAAAAAATCAATTTATCCATAAGATTTTCTCCCCTGAAGGAGTAGAAATTGTGTACTGTAGGGATTCGATGAGTGGAAATGATATAGAGCATGGTGCTGTTAATGAACCTAATGTTAGTGGCATTCCTAATAATGCTGGCGCTAGTGCTATTCCTGATAATGCGTCACATATTAGTGATGATGGAGTGGTGAAATACTTAACTCATTATGATGTTTAAAGTTCATGTTTGGTATACTTTATGTTTATGGCTGTATATTTCTCATAGTTTTATTGTTATGGAATTGGTGTTTATCAGAGGAATTTTTGTTTGCAGTATCTGAATTCCAATTTTGCTGGACAGTTTTTGGATAAAAGTCGTAAGAGATATTTGTTGACGAATGAAACTACTATATATTGGCCTTGCTCAATTCGTTGGTCTGGAAGGAGCAATTTTGAATGCTATCTAACGTGTGGATGGAAGACGTTCTGCAAGGACAATGGCTTAGCTGCTGGTGATGACATAAAATTTGTAATAGACGATGATAAGAAAAATATCATCCATGTTGTAAAGGTTTAGGTGTGTTGGTTAATTTACTTTTAGGCTATTTTGGAATCCTTTATAGTTAGGTATCATGTTAGAATTGGAAAACAATTTCTGTTTTGTGAACTCCTGTTTAACTTTGGATTGTTATTTTATTCAACGATGATATTTGACCAAGTAGTCCAGGTTGATATTAAATATCGTTAAAATGTTTAGATATTGATTGAGAATATACATAATAATATTTCATTACTTGAAATAGTTGAATTTTTGTTCGTATATTAACGTTGTTTTAATGTAGTAATTAAAGTAATAAATTATCTGGTATAGAATTGTTTAATTTTTGTTGGTATATTAACGTGGGCATTAAATTACTTGAATGTAACAATTAAAATAATAAATTGAGTGGTACTAATTAAAGTAATGTGTATTTTCGTATAATTTTGGATGTTATAGAAAATTATTAATAGAGAAGAAGTTATAGAGAAAATTTATTAAAAAAAGAATTAATCCCAAAAATTGATTAATAAACCAAAGCTTTGTACGAGTGTGATGAAAATATTTAACTGCAATAATTGATTAATAACGAAAATTCTTTAATGTTAATTTTAATCAAATAATTAAGTGCGATGATCCAGTTGTGTACCGATATTATAGTCATGGCTAATGGTATATTTGTAGCTAAGACTTGTGGTGGTGTGGTTAGTGAAATTTTGGATTGGGTTCTATGTTGACGTACTCCCAATGGATCATGAAACAAAACATACTGGAAGATGTATGATTGTGAGTAAAAATTGGACTTGGAAAAAAACTGAATATAATCAATTTTATCGTAGTGGTGCATAAATCAATTTTGGTGGTGTTGTTATCAAAGTTCAATATAAGTTAGGTACGTTTGTTGGTTTCAGTTTAAATACATTGTCATGTGTGGTGCAATAGGACAAAATAATGGTCAACCTGAAAAGATTCTAAAGTAGTCATTGGTCACGGGTTCATATAGGGCAAATTGTAAGCTTTTGGGAACAATTGAAAAGTTGGAACAATGGAAGGAGCTTGATATCTGTTTTGGTGAGTTCTTCTGGCCTCAATAACGTTGAATTGGTTATTCTTTTTTTAATTTCATATGGATCAATTATTCTGTAAACCATATTAGACGGATCTGGATGTTTTATTTCGGAATTTATTGAAGATTTTTCATTTTTGCAGTTAAGCTTGCGAAGAGACATGTATCATTGTTTGCAATTGGGATTTCCAGGTTTTATCATGGGTAGATCTTGATAAGCTTATTGCAATGGTTCTGTCTATCTCGAAAAGTAAGATTTTTTTTGCATCTTTGGTAATGTATTTTGGTATGACCTGTAAACTTAAATAATAGATCGAACTTCTTTGTATGGAATCGGAATACAATAATATATCTTTTTCTAATCAGTTCTTTGGCAGTCTTGTACAAAATGTTTAGTAAATAGTAAGAAAAGGTTTTGTCTTAAGACAAACTATACATTTTGGAACACTTCTTTGTATACAACATTGGTTGTTGTATTCGAAGGTTTGTTGTCCTTATCATGGATTAGGATTCTTAACCCAGATTTACTTTGAACTCGAGAGACTGCAACATATAGCTGACCGTGACTAAATACCGGTGTCGGTAAATACAATCCAACAAAACGTAGTGATTGACCTTGAGATTTGTGTATTGTCATTGCATATGATAGCATGATAGGAAATTTTTTTCTGATTAGCTTAAATGGCCATGGGGATTGTGAAGGGGACATTGACATTCGTGGAATATAAATGTCTTGATCATCTTTATTACCTGTAATCATCTTAGCTCCAATAACATGGTTTGCAAGTCTTGTTATTATTAACCTGCTCCCATTGCACAAACCTTCTGCTTGATCCAAGTTCCTCAAAAGCATTATTGGTGCTCCAATCTTCAGTTTGATTCTATGGTTACGAAGACCAGAGGTAGAGAGAGAATTTAAGAATTCAGAAGTTATAGTGGTGTAGCTATTGTTTGAAGCAGAATCTGTTTCATCAACTGAATCGCAGCTAAGATACTCATTTTCTTCCCCTGTATTAGTAATAATATTAGTCACACTAAATTTTCAAATTATAATCATCAATTTGAGGGTGTAGATTGATATACCTGGAATTAGTGATAACATGTATTGATTAATTTCATTGACTGTCTCAATCCTACTTGCCAATATTGCCCTACACTGTAGATAATCGAAAATTTTCGAAAATTTTTACATAACGTCGTGCAATAATCGATTATCCTGAGTGATAATCGATTATTGTTTCATAATATGAATTCCAGAAATGATTGGTATGAGTAAATAATCGATTATTGTGAGTAATAATCGATTATTCCAGAACGATTTTGAGTATTTTGATCAAGGTCATGATAATCGATTATTCTGCTTGATAATCGATTATTCTAGGAATTTAGAACTTATTTTGGGAGAAGATAATCGATTATCATGAGTGATAATCGATTATTGAGCGTTGTTTTACGAAAATATGAAAAATGAAGGTTATTGCTCTTTCAAGAGACTTCTAATATTCCTAAATCTCTCCTAAGCTCATAAAATCTGTCTTTGGCTAAAGGCTTTGTAAAGATGTCTGCCAATTGATGCTTGGTGTCTATATAGTCTATCATACAATTGCCTTTACTTATGTGATCCCTTAAGAAGTGGTGTCTAATTTCTATGTGTTTTGTCCTAGAATGCATTATGGGATTTTTAGTTAAGTTTATGGCACTAGTATTGTCACATTTTAGAGGTATATGATTTAGATAGATACTGTAATCCTCTAATTGTTGCTTCATCCATAGGATTTGGGCACAACAATTGCCAGCAGCAATGTATTCGGCCTCTGTAGTTGACAAAGCCACACAGGCTTGTTTTTTGGAGTGCCAAGAAACTAATGAGCTTCCTAAGAGGTGACAAGTACCACTGGTACTTTTTCTATCTATTTTACAGCCACCATAATCAACATCAGAGTACCCTATTAAACTAAGTGATGCCCCA
>Ga0214544_1005245_pt1 | contig 25289 bp, 7 predicted proteins | sample CNSS3metaG_FD_160074 | JGI IMG/M metagenome (GOLD analysis project Ga0214544, IMG submission 160074) | Root nodule microbial communities from cowpea collected in UCLA plant growth center, Los Angeles, California, USA - CNSS3 | ecosystem: Host-associated > Plants > Roots > Nodule | place: USA... | reverse complement strand
AAGTACATAAACATTCTCAGGCATACAACACAGAGACACATAAGTCATGTTATGGCAAACAAGCAAGACACTATGACTCAATTATCCGGATACATATACTAAGATCGGATTCACTAGACGCTTGCACTTGTAGTGGCCTCTACTGCTTTGCATAGCCATTGCCAATGGGTTTCACCCTACCATGCACAAGGTTAGCCTTTAAGCGTCTAAGGCCATTATCCTGCCAAAGACTAGGGTCTCCCGCTACTCTCACCACTTGGGTCAGTTTGCTCTACTTGATACTCACTAACCCTTTAGAGCTTCGGGATGCAATCCTTACTTGAATCCATATCTTAATATATACACTACACACCACCATGAGATCTCCCCACGAGACTCATGGAATTACGCCTATCACATGCAAATTTCATGTTTATCATATCCCAACCACCCCTTTCATATCATACATTCAATTCTCATTTCACCTAACCATAACGTAAGAATTCCATGTCATTACTCATACCAAACATACCAATCTCAGTGCATATAACTCATACAGTTACACCATAATCGTACATGTTCGAGATAAATAGCCACACACAATGTAAATGGAGATGTAACACATAAATCTGCACGATTCTCGCCCAGGCTAGAAGTCCTCGCCTAAGCTACAACAACTGTCTCGCTTAGGCTAGGCCTTCTCGCCTAGGCAGGGCCTGGAACATTGGCACTCTGCGAGCATCTCGCTTAGGCGAGACCAGCTCGCCTGGGCGAGATCACCCTTCGCCCAACAATGAAACACCTCGCCTGGACGAGGTTGTGAGCAGAGCAAACCAGATTTTTCTCAAGAATTCGCTTGGGCGAGTCACTCTCGCCTGAGCGAGATAACGCGTCGCTCAAGACCAGAGCCCTCCGCCTGGGCGAGTTGCTCTAGCAAAACCTGGGCGAGTTTTTGAGACTCTCGCCTAGGCGAGACAAGCTCGCTTGGGCGAGAATGACAGTTCTCGCCACTGTTCGCGTACATGCAACAGAGCTACAGTTCAAACCAACATCCAAACACGCATGCAACTCAGTTTCATTCGATTAAACATATTTCTCAAGCTCATAAACATGGAACAAACCAACAAGACACCCAATCAACAAAAATGAATGGTTAAATCTAGCTTCCCTTACCTCTGTTTGAGCACCAAAAGCAACCAGACCCTAACTATATAGTACCACAGCTCCAGGAACTCTGACAGTGAGCTGAAACGTGGAAAAAAAGGACAAAACGAAGTTAAGAGACTTAACCCCAACTTGACCCACGTGTTTTAAACAGTGTGAAGAGGAGAAGGAACGGACCAGGAGTTCTAAAGCTCAGCTTACCTGGAAAAAAAGGGAGTTTTGCTAGCTCGGAGACGTGAGAATGGAGAGCCCTGGCAGAGAACCTTGCTGAAGAACAAAGTGTTTAAGGGAGGGGAACCTGCCTCTGTAAAGGAGACAAGCCACAGAATGAGCTGAAAAGGGGTATAGGGGTCCTACTGTAGGGTTGGTCTTGGGCCTTCGAAAAGGCCAGACCCAAAACTTTATAACACTGAAAAAGAGGCATATATATATATATATATATATATATATATATATATATATATGATTGATTGATGGTAAAAGTTATTAAACTATTCAAATATTAAAATGAAAACGAGGTTCAAAGCTCCAGCAAAATAAATACCCTAATCTCTTTAGTCCATTATGCAGGGGAATGAGAAAACGATTTTAAAGATGAGACTCCGTTTTTTCTTAGATATTGACCGAATAACTGGTTTAAACATGTTTAATACTGTTATATTATTTAGATGTTAAAGTCAAATAATTTAAATATATTTTGCTCTTTCAATTTTTAAGATTTTAAAAATTAAATTGTGACGAAGTTTTAAATTCTTGGAATAATAACTAAGATGTATTAATTGACTCAAAAGATATTAGCTCAGTGAACTTCAATTCAAAAAACTTACCATGTCATATTATATGACACTATAATAATAAATATATTTACATCAATTATAAAAAGGAGTTAAAATAGTTAAAATAATTGAAATAAAAGATTATGTTACTAGTAAAATCATAACTCTTTAAATTTATAATTAGACAAATAATCTCTGCTCTTATCAAACTTATTTGAGTAAAATGTAAAATCAATTCCTCCGATTGATAAAAAAAATAAAAGTTTCATAAATTTATTAACTTAAAAGATTTGAGTTAGAAATAAGATTAATTTTTTATATAATTTTTCTTGTCTTCTATAATTGATAATTTAGCTCACTTTTATTGACATTATATCTATACAGTTCCAAATTGAAAGACCCATAACAAAGTGTTCATATTATTCTCGTTTCCCAAGCGTTTAAATATTGGAATATGATAAATTAACAAAGTTTTCTTTTACACACTTTAATAAATTATCTATTTAGGCAAAAAAAATATTATTTTATTATTTCATTTTGGTTAAAAAATAAAAATTAATTTTATTTTAATTATATTTACAGAAAATTTATCAAATTTATTAAAAATAAAATTTGTCAAAAACATAATTTCCTTAAATATTTCATGAGGATGAAAAAATAACTTTAATACTGTATCGACACCTGGGCTCGTGGGTGGTGGATTAAAATTTTCATAGTTGCTACTAATTAATACTAAGAAATAAATTAAGAAGACATATTTAGAATTTAAAATCTTCTGAATTATAGGAAGTCCAATCCACTACAAGAAATGTTGAACCAACTTGCATCAGATGAAACCTCTTATTGGGAGAGAACAGAGTGTACAAAAGAGATCTTAATAATGATAAGAATGAACGATGATCAGTGATTTGGCTTGCTATTAGCCACCATAACATGTGACAAATTCACCTCTTTTGTGGCATTTCTTGCTGCTATCTGCCTCTGAGTCGACTTGTAATAGGTGGCATACAGAACCAGCTGAGCCACCGCAAGCAATGTTCCAAACCCATTTGGTATCTGAAAATCAACAATTTATTATTCATTGCATTTTAAATTAAAACGATAATGTAAATAATTAAAATTAATTTATATGTACGGTCATGAATGGGTCGAAACGGATGAGAGAATAAGTGGTCCAAGCCACGCCATTCCCAAAAGATGCCAGTGAGATGAAAAAGGGCATGTACTCCACACTCTTCGTCTTGATCACCAGTTTCTGCATCAATAATGAACACGATCAACCATCTAATCTTTTAATCCAGTGAAAATCATGTCAAAATCACGTGAAAGACAAAAAAGAAAATAATTTTCAAACTGAACATTAAGTGACACTTTTGTCGTACAAATACGTAGACATGTCGGTATCCGATATTTTTCAGACATCGTACACACGCCATTTCCAGCTTCATAGCATGTAATATATTACTTCATAGCATGAAATATATTAATGCGTGAAAAAAAAAAGGAGATAGAAAGAAAATTACCATGACAGATAAGGGTGAAGCATACATCATGATATTGAAGAGAATGCAAACTGAACCCACAATTTCAGAGCGTTTCTTGAAGGTGTGGACTTGAGTTAATGTGAAAAAGGTGAGAGCGGCAATAAGAAGAAGTTCCAACGAAAGGCAGAGGAAAACCTTGAGCCTCTTTTTTCCATCGGAATAGATCAAAAAGAGTGTGACGAATATGAGTGCAAGAACAGAACCAGATCCATTAATGGTTACGACCAGAATGCTGTGAGGGTGCACCATGGGTAGACCGTAGAGGGTCCAAAACATGCAGTTCACCACCATAGCTAGGTATGGGATCGGTGAGAACTGTTCCACTGATCGCTTCTTCCATATCTCGATAAAAGTTGGCCTGAGTCAATTTGTAGAAGATATTCATCAATAAAATTGCGCTATTTCGTGTTCATAATGATCATTATAAGTAACTTTTGATGCTTTTCATCTGTACTATAATACCTACTTTTGTTCCTATGTAATATAATTAATCAAAATTTTCTTTTCTTTAAATTAAGATATTTTATTTTTCTTTTTTATATAATTTTGAATAAATACTTATTAAATATCTTTTAGTTTTCTCTCTCTGCAAATAATTTTCAATGTATAATAGAAATGGAAATGAAAACGTTATCAAAAAATATATTATCTAAAAGGAACAGATTTTCCTTGAAAGGAAATACGTGGAATCTTTGTAAAGTATAGACTATGGTCTTACTTTCTGGTATGCAATTTTCATGTTACATACTCAATCATGTGATGCGAGTATGGTCAGCCTTGGGATTGCGATTCTCGTCGGTGTAATTGGACTACCTTAATTATAAAAACATTAATATAAGAAACGGTGAATTATATAGAAAAAAAAATTGTGTATATCATTTTTAATACATTAAGGGTAGTATTTTTCATTAAAAAAAAAGTTACGCAATTAAATAGCACTATAACTATTTTTAGAATTTGACAATTTGGCATAAATATTATACCATGAGAGGGAATAAAAAAAACATAAATACTTTTTTTTTTCAGATCAAAATAAAAATTAATTAACGTGAAATGATCTCTTCTTTCCTTTATGAGATTACTAAAGATCAAAGAATTGTTTTCTTCCCAGGAGAAGCAACACTATATAAAAAGAACCCGTGGGCCACAAAGGTTCTTCAATATGGAAAAAGGACATATTATGTATTAAAAAAAAAACAAAACTCCATAATTATATTTCACAGGCAGCTACTGCATGTTTTGGAAAGACTAATAAAATACTGTTTTGTTTTTTTTTATTTATCAGCATTAAAAAATCATCAAATTATGTGCTGTAAATGACTCTTCGTTGAACGAGAGGGGAGTAATTTGCATGAGTTCATTTCTTGTATATAAAAAGGTAAAGAAAAAGGTAAGACAGAAAAATGAAGCTTACACTGGGGAGAGAAACAGGGCACCAGAAATGATGTTTCCTGAAGTTAAGAAAAAAGATTAATTCATTAGAGAAATGAAAAAAAAAAAAAAAAAAAAAAAAAAAAAAAACATGTAAAAGGAAGTTAAAGTAGTTAAAGTTGAAGCAGACACCTATGATGCCAACCACTGTTCGAGCAATATCTGCTGTTGTCATGGTTCCAGTAATTAGCTGAAGAGAATTGCAGGAGAAAACAAAGTACAAGTGGTGTTTGGTTACTGAAACATGTTCCGAGGAATAAATTGCAAGAAATGAGTGAAGAGGAATCGGTGAAAGACGATGAATACGATAACAGTGAAATTAGGGTATGTGGATGAAGAAGTGCATGACATGTTGCAACACCTGTGAGTTTTCTGCTCCTTAAATAGAGCCAGGAATGAGAGACAAGTATGTGTGATTTGCTTAAAATCATAATACAAAACACCAACGTAACTGTTTTGCCTTTTTACTTTAAATGAATCCTGTAACATGGTTTTTGTTTCCAAATATTATATAATGAAAATACACAAATATTAGTGCACATGTAATGAATAAAAATTATAAATGGAGAATTTTAAACAATTAATGAGACAAAAAAGCATCTATATATATTAGCATGGCAAATATCTAACCATTCTTTAAAATGCGTAAGCATCTAGCGTGCATCTACATGGCTACGGGTATTGTAAAAGTATAAATGAAAAAAAAAATGTTTGTATAAGTTCACAAAAATTTCAAAAATATTAATGTAATTTACTAATCTAAATAATATAAATAATATATATATATATATATATATATATATAAATTAATATTAAAATGTCATTAAATAAAAAACAAAGTAACTGAAGTACCTATTAAATTCATTAGTCTTCTGATGAAATACGATCGTTTGGAAGTATTTAATACTTTTTAGATTTTTTTATTCAATGAAATGTAGACTTGACTTTATTAGATATAAATAGGAGTACGTTTTTAATTAATATTTTCACAAGTAATTTTATATAATAGCAATACGCTAAAAGTCATAAATAGTAAAATGTTAATATTTGTTCTCATAAAAATTTTCCGCCCACGTATTTGCATCTATGATTTATTGACAAATACTTCAGATTTGAATATAAGACAAAACTTTTTAATATGTAATACGTTAGAAATTTCGTAGTGTTTAAATATATTAAAATCATCTCAAAATAATCTTTGAAAAAAATATCCTTTTTAAGAACAGGAAATATGACTAAAAGATAATTATTACAAATAATTATTACATTATGTTAAACTTCTAAATGGATAAGTAAAAACAAATATTCCTTTTAAACGTGGTACGGATAAGAAAAAAGCAAGAGTATTTACTATGATATAGGACGATTTAGGACCCGTTGAAAATAGAGTAAGATGATATATGATCATGTAGAAAAAAGACCCCTTTTTTTAACACTATGTATTCCCACTAATTATATTTAATAAAAATTGTCTCTTTCTGTATCTCTATTGATTGTATTCATATCAATTAATAATAAACCACTATATATTGGTAATTTCACAACCTTGAAGACTCATTTGGTAAATATATTGTTAGACAATGAAATTTGCCAACTATTTGAACTTAATTGCAATCTTTAAACAGGCAAAAGTATGAATAATTTTGAAGATTGGTTAAGAAGACGATCGGAAATAGAAAGATACCTAATATAAAGTCTTCTTTCTGAAACCGAGAGACCCATCTGAAATAATTTGGAAAGGACCTGTTTCTTTTTGCAATTTTTCACACCTCCGTCATTAATTTTCAAACCTCATAATTTTGTAACTAAGAGTGGCAATTAAGCAACGTTCTTAAACAGATTTTAAACATAATTATTTCTTCCTTTATAATCAATCAACGATAGTTATTGCGTAGCTGAAACTGAAAGTAACACTATAGAGTGTGAACAGAAAGTGAATTTTTCGTCTAACTCAACCTCACAAAAACAGTTTGTAAGGTGTGATTTATATATTATGAAATTGTTTTATCTCTAATCGATGTTAGACTTCCAACACACATCTCTTACGCCGAGATATATACATGTCGTAAGTTAGATTAGACATTAATGAGTGGTTAACCATGACATTCTATACACACCCATTCTATAACGACCCAATAACGGATGAAACTATATGTCCAACAAACACAAATCTCGTTAAGATAAGTTTTAACCATAACATAATGTACAAAACAAAGAAATATAGGAAGAAAGGGATCGTATATTATAAAGTATATATAAATTGTTACAAGATGTATGATATATATACACACAAAGCTAATCTTAAGAGTAAAAAATAAATGAACCTATGCTAACACAGTGAAGTTATAGATGTTGATGAATTTGATAGGTTCCAGTAGGTAAATGCATTGATAGAGATATCGATGTGTTTTTGCCTATAAAATAAAAGGGGGGTGTGTGCAGCATGTTGTTGATGCATGATATTGTGTTTGTGTTGATTTAGTATGAGACACTGACGTCTAATTCCACCTCTGCAAGTAGAAAATTCCTTTGCAACAATTCCACCTGCAAACAGAAATTCCTTAGGCTCCACTAACCAAAGTATCGATGCTTCGCTCCATCTTGTCTTCGACCCTAAAATTTACTCCATTAATTCTTTCATATATAAAAAATTAAAATGGAAGAGGACAAAACAGAATCACATCTATTCATCTTACTCTATTATCCATTCATATTGATTCCTTTTTTTCTTTCTTTTTTTTTTCTCAAAATTGTGTGAATTTTTTAACTTGGTTCATATCCGTAAATTTAACGTACGAAGTTTTGGACCTTGGTTATTGTCCACCAATTTGTCTTGTAGTGGTGTTCTTGGAGAGTGTTGTTTTACCATTATTCCCTTTAGATCATGTACATATCATAGTCATTTAATGCGTTCTCAATATTATGAGAAATATAAGGGAATCATTCTCACATTAGTTTGAAAAAAATATTAACATTGGGAAAGAGAGGAGAATGTAAATATTAAGTTATGGAATTAATCATACAAACTATAATTATTCTTAAAAGATTAAATTTAGGTTCTTATATGTCGTAATTCCAAAGGTTTTCTAAAATACAATTTTCTATTGAATTTATACTTATCTCTATATATTACAAGGGGGCTTGATATAAGGATTTCGTAATTTCACAACAATCTCAATAAATAATTTTTAATATCCACTAATATTGTCTTTCATTTTTATTATATGAATTGTTATTTTTTATATTTAATTAAAAAAAAATTACCATCTAAAATTATATATATATTACAAGATTATAGACCTAGTATGAGATCTTCGAGTATTAGTGTATATTAACCTAATCCATAGTTTTCTAAATTCTTTGAATAGATATAGATCACAATATTCCAAAGGTTGATCTTCTTAAGTATATAAGATTTGAGTCATATCTTTCTTTTAGTTGACTTAGTGTTCAAAAGAGCCATAATCAATCGGATAAAAATACTTTTATGAATTACACGACTAAATGGATTCAAAGTGTTGGAAATTTAGGTGAAAAATTGAATAATATATGAGAGAATTGTTTATGAATTTATTATTTTAAAATTTTAGATAATAGGTTCTTTTTATAATAAACAATATAACAGATGACGTCATAATTTCTAACATAAGTTATTTATTGATATTGAATCTTCTGTAATTTTCTTAAGAAGATCCAACAAATAGTAATTATTATTTTGAAATAAAATTTCTCAAAAATAAAATCTTTTTTATTTTATTAACAGGACATCAAAAACCTATAGAAAAATTAAGTATATTTTATTATTACTAATTAATCTAAGTTATTAATTTAAAAGTAAATAAAAAATAGATTTTGAAATAAAAAAATTTTATATTATATATATATATATATATATATATATATATATATATATATATATATATATATATATACATGACAACAAATATTAACAAGAATCTAAAACAGTATTTTCATTTGAAAAATCAAAAGAACTATATAAATCAAATCGATCTGTCAAAAAATGTATAAATTAAATAAAAATTGAAATCTCTCCTAGCTATAAGGAATGCACTTGAAAAGCTGAATGCTACAAACAAAAGTGATGAATGTCTTAAAAATATTTTATTAATAATATTGATAGGGATGTGTATTTTTATTTTTATTTTTTTAAAGAAGAAAATAAGAGGATGATTACATAGGTTAGTGGAAAAGATGTGAAATTGCAGAAGCTATGTATTAGGCACATTCGGTGTCCCATCTCATTTATTTGTTAATCCAAACAAATAAAACCTAACTCTACTATTTAGTGCATGCATTAACTTTTATTCTCGTATATAGACACTTTCACTGTGATGCCCAAAATCAAAAAGAGATTCGTTAATTGTTTCTATAAAATCTAAAAAATGCGTTAATAGTATATTCGTAAATAAATTAATTAGTGTTTTAGTTGGAATTTATCTAACGCATTTTCAGATTAAATTCCATACTTTAATAACTTACAAAAATATCAGTTTAAGTATTGTTTAAATAAATATTATAAGTCATTAGGCATCTGCGGTGAAAAAAAAAACGTTTTGTAAGAACAAAGTGCTCATTAATGTCCGAAATTAAAAACAGGGTTAAACTATTTTTTATTTTAAAAATGTGTTTCACAAGTTACTTTTGCAATTTATTGAATCAGCAAAAAATAATTAATACTTCAAACTCCACACAAACCAAAATTCTCAGGTAACTCTAACCATACAAGAAAAAATCAAATTAATAATTTGAATTATAATTACAAACGAGTACAAAATCAATTACAACCATCTAAAGCCACGTGCAAACCTCTTAAAAGATCATACAACAGAATCAATAATTGACTTAAGAAAAAAGAAAAAGAGAACTTACTTTAATGACACACCTAAACAGATAAATTTGTTTTCTTTAACACTAAAAGTACTGAATAGCATTGGATCTTCAAAAAGATGAAAAAGAGGTTAAAACTTAAATGAAATGTAAAGAAGATTAGACAAAAAATAAAAATAAAAGAGATGAATTTTTTATAAAATAAAACTCCTTTTAGTTAAATTTTATTTATATTTTTTTAATAATAAAATATTGTAGTATCGTTTCTTAACCATTTTTTCAAGTATTCACACATTTTATTTAAATAAATTGATACAATAAATATTGTTTAACTAAATTTTTATTTTGTTTTTCTATTTCTGAATTTAAACTACTGTGGTATTCAGTGTATTTTTTTTAATTCTCATTCTGTGAAATTTTTACATTCCATTGTAATGAAATGTTAGTTAAGTAAATTTATATTGTTAAATTATTTTAATTTAATTTTTAATTGAAAAATATAAATAACCTAACAAATACCAATAGTCGTGTAGTAATTAAGCATCTTTAAGAAATTGAAATAAATTATAATAAGTAAAAGAATAATGATAGTATAAAAATAATTAAATAAGTTATAATAAGATAGGTTTTATAAGTTAACTGAAGTAGTTTGTAGAAACTATCTTAATAATAAGTTGCTATGATATTCTTATGAAACAAATTCTTAAGTTTGTTAAATAAGTTAGTAGCCTTACTAAATATATTATTAGTTTTAACTTTGATTCCATAATTTCCATCATTTAAAATCTGAGATCATGCTTCTTCTTTTTATAAAATATATAAATTTTGATTTTAGTCCAATTATGTTTTTTTTTATCGTCTCCATTCTAAATTTTTCGGTATTTTCAGTTTTTATTATTCATTTCAAGACAAATGAATAACACTTAAAAATGTGTGACCCATATCGATATTATACTAAATTAGCACACATAGAGGTAATATTGTACTTATGTTTACGTATTTTTGAAATATGTATAATATTATATTAATAGATGATGATATTGTAATGTTTTTAAATTAATATATAAAATAAAATTATATTTATTAAAAATAAAATGAAATATATAAGAAAAGATGAGAAAATAATGATTGATAAATAGATAAACAAAGAAAAAATAAAGATAGTCGATTTTTTAAAAAAAATTATAAAAATATAATAAATAATTATATTTTCAAAAATATAATAAATAATTATATTTTAAAAAATAAAATTGATATTTTAAAATATAGATACATAAATAATTATATTCACGACTTTAAATAATAATGTATATAACAATACAAATAAATAAATAGCAATTCTTTGTTTTATACGAATAAAATATAAAATGAACGATAGAAAACAAGTTATAATTCATTCATCTTATAGAGACTAAAAAATATAGTTAAATACGTACACACACACACACATATATATATATATATATATATATATATTAAGAAATAAAAAATAAAAAAATATTATTCTTAAGATTATATGCTTTAATTTAATGTAGAGACAAGTAATTTGTCTCTAGAATACTGGTGCAAGAATATATTGACTTTTACTTTAATTTAGAGATAAAAATAAGTTACAAAATATTATATTAACCCAATAACGATTTGGTGGCACAAATCAAAGAGGAGATAACGTTAGGTGAAATTGTCGAAGAAAAATATAATTAAGAAAAAAGTGGTGATTGCGATTTTCCATGGTCGTGAAATAGTAAGAGGATAACTTTTCTAATTATTGATAATAATATTTAAAAAAGGAACATCTTATGTGCTTAATGCATGCACATGACAAATTAAGAGAAAAATTACTTTTGTAACTATTGATTAAAAAAAAAAAAAAGTAGACAAAATCAAAATGACTTTTCATTGAAGCATCTATTATTTTAATTTTGAAGCTTCCGTTATCCTTTAGAAGTTAACGAAGTGGTAACACAACAACAGCATATAAGAATATAAGAATAAAATCTAACCGTTTATTTTGTAGCAGAAAATCGAAAATTACAGGCACTACCAAGATTAATTATAATTTCATTACTTAAATAATTATGGCAGATTTTATTCCATTCTATTTCATTCTTTTACGTATTTTATTATCCTTTTTTGTGTACAGCGACTTCCTCTTCGAATATTCTTCAATGAATTTTACTTTTTTTTTTTTTTTTTTTTTGACTTTGCACTGAGTAAATAATTAGCATGGCCCCATAAGTATTCAATTCGAGTAAACGATAATCATAGTCAAAATAAAGGCATGAGCATAGATTTTAGGATGAGATGAAATGTGATTTAGATACGTGGCATGATTATACCAATATTCAAATGAGAAAATAAGAAAAAAAACTATTTAAAAATATTTATAGCATCACGTATGTAAAAATACTTATTTTCTTTCTTTTTATTGAAGGTTTTAGATTTTGTTAAGATTAGGATTTAAGGTTGGTATTAACAAAAAATATTTCTCTTATAATCTATTCACATAAATTAACCTATCAGAAATATGGAGTTTTATTTATGACTGTCATATCATTAAAATTGTCACAAAATACGTCGCCACAGTTTAATTTGACGGCCTAAAAAACATTATAAGATCATAATATTATTTTTCCTTAAAAAATATTTAACTTTAATTCACACTTTAATCCAAAAAAAAAAAAGATCATAATTTTTTTTTCCTGAAAAACTCTTTAAATTTAATTGACGTTTTAATCCTACCTTTGTTGTATTTGTAAAATGAAAAACATAGCCGTTGTACATACCTAGCCCAAAATTTAGGAGTCCAAAACCCAATTATATAGAGTACTCAACTCCAATAAATATGGGCTCGAGATATATGGACAAAAACCCAAATTTTGTATATATCATTATTTTGTCATTGTTTCTTCTCTATATCTCTTGTATCCCCATAAAATCCATAAACTCTAAATTGTCTTTACTAAAATTGTAATAAAGCAAATAAAATTTATCAACATAAATGTAAGTAAATTGTGTAGATTACTCAAATGATATCATTAAAAATGTTTTAAACGTCAAATCAACTTAACAAAATTTGGTTTAAATGACTAAATTTATGCATTTATAAAATTGAATGACTAAATTGGGTCAAAATGTCAAAAATTACAATTTTCATTTAAAGTTAAGAAATCAAAAACATATTTACATCTCAACAAAATAGGAACTCAATTAAATATAAAAAAAACATATAGAAAGCAAAACGAATCATAAATCTAAATATATGAATTAAATTAACAATTAAACCTTAATTAATTAGTAATATTCTCACTACAATAAGTGTCTCCATTAATTGATTTTTTAATTAATCAATGTCATGGTGGTCGAACATGTTCACCACTCCTTGGTTCAATAATCTATCCCGAAGCATTTTGAGGTGTCCAAATACAAAAGTATAAGCACTTCAATAGGGTGAGGAGGCCCAATAAAATGTTAGTTACATATTGAATGCCGTTGATAGAGCAATGTAGCCAGAAAAGAAATATGAAAAAAATGGACAAGTTAAGGTGGTGGAAACCACTTATCTCAATAATGATGCCAACCCTTTTCAGGCAAAAATCTAGTGTTGTGAAAATTGCTTCACATCTCACCTCACTTGTCTCCCTGCTCTTCTTAAGATCACTTAATAAATTCTTTTAGTCACAAGACCTTTTCTATCTTACATTTAAGATATTATTTCCTTAAAAAAAATTACTCTATCAACCTACAAAATATAGTCCAAATGTGTATATTAAATTATCTTTAGAAAAATCAATGAATTTCATCTTATAGCAATTTAGGATTTTTGGGAAATTTTATAGTATCTGGATATTTTATTTGAAATTGACTTTCTTTTAATCTTGTTATTCGTATGCATTATTCATCATCAAATACAAAGGTTTTGAACTTTTTATCTCGAATTATTTTGGTGCTTCAACGTTATAAGAAACTGTGTTTGAAAAGCTTGTATTATGATTAGACTAAATTATCCATGACTAAAATTCATTTTTATTTTCCTTCCCCACATGTGTGAACTGCATGGAGTCTTTTTTCGTTACTATGAGAGGAGAAAATGAGGAAAAAAAAATGTTTGATGCATGCTAGATAAAGTAGTAACAAATTAAAAATAAAATAAATATAAACAGATAAAGGAGGTTGATTTAAAAAAAAAAACGAAAAACAGATTGCTCTATCCGTCGATCACTTTATTGAAATCTGACTTTTCTTAGCAAACTGATACCGTTGGACACATGCAATCTGAGGCAAAAGAAAAAAGTGTATGGGCGCAACAAGAATCTAAAGAAACTATATCAGAATCACGGTTCGTTTAAGCGGTCTTTCACATGTTGAAGTAGTTCATAATCACCAGAAAGAAATCACGAGAATTTCGCACGCCTCTGACTCTTAGATCAGGCACCGACATTGACGTAATTCGGGAAACAAAAAAGGTAAAATTTTGTTAGCTCGGACTGAAAGATAAATAAAACACAACTGCATCAAAATTTATTCACTCGAATAAAAATTTGCTTTCAACATTTTCCGGAAACGGATGGAATTTGGTGGTACAACTAAAAATATCACAACACAATTGATAAAGCAATTAACCAAAAGAAACAAATGCATAAACAAATATGAAGAAACAGGGAAGCTCCCTCCCAAATTACAAATTCAACCCTATACAAGATATCCTATGTTACAGAATGTGCATGTGCATTCAATATATATTTATATTTGAGTAAAAATATGGTTAAATTCTAAACCCCAAACCAGGCCACCTCTTTGTTCCCTCCTTCTTTGTCCTCTTTGAACCAGGATCAATCAGGTTTTCCAGAGATTTTGCTTTTCTGTCCCGTGTCTTGCCTGCTTCTTTCAGAAGCTCAGCCAGACGACGCTTCTCATCTTCAAAATCAGGATTTGCTATTCCAAGCTTCTCCTCCCTCAACTTAAGCACATATTCTAAGATCTCAATCGCATCTCCCACTCTGAAGCATGCAATGAAAATACAATCTTACTTCAAACATACACAAGTGCTACGGCTATGTACAACATAAATACGCATTTGATTATTTTATAACATTACATCCGAACAAGAAATAGCAGACTCTCAGACCTATATACAACTAGGAATCATACAAAAGAATTTTCAGACCAATGGGCAACTCATGCTGGGCTGAAGCCAGAAATACATATTCGGTAGCCAAGTTATATGGTCAATGGATGTCCAAAAGAATGAAGAAATAACAATGCTAATGTTCTGGTGTAGCCAAACATATTTCTCCTTGCTTTTCAAAAAATTTTAAAAAGCGTTTAGATCCATCCCCGAAGCAAAGGTTAGGGAGTGGCGAAGCTTGATTGAAAATTAGCCAAAATATAGTGTAATGTATATATATATTTAGTTCAAAATTTAGAGAAAAAATTTTTGGGGAGCCATGTTGCCCCCTTTGGCCCCTTAAATGATCCGTGGGTGGAGGATTTATAGTAAAGTTGAATTAAACACAGCTTAGCCAAAACAGCTTCAATCAAGCAGCCCAACATATAACCACTGTGATAACTATACTAAGGTTCCAGTTGGTCACAGTTAATCTTTAAGTAGCATCTTTGATTTTATAGCTGCTTCATAAGGGAACAAATACGATGAATGGACTCAGGGTACAAAGCAAAATATCTACTAAATGAGTCATAATAAGTAATCAAGGGTGATGAGAAAAGAATTTTACCTTCCCATAGCATCATATGTAGCTGCAAGATTGCTGTACACTCCAAGAGTATCTTGATGACACGGACCACACTCCTGTTCAAGAATTCCCCTAGCTTCTTCAAACAATTCAGCAGCCTCATCTATCTTGAAAAGTTGAACACACGCCAACCCCATCTGGTTCAGAACAACTCCAAAGAAGGCACTCTTCCGCTCCCCACTGGCCCTGAGTTTAGCAACAGCACTCTCAAATGAGTTCCTTGAGTCTTCATACCTACCAATCATGTAATACATCACTCCCATCCGTGCCTCAATCCCTGCAATAGTGCTCTGCTGCCCTGGCTTATCCTCCAACAACTTCATGGCCCGGGTTAACAGCTTCAGCGCCTCCTCTGGCTCATCCACAGATTCAAAAACCGCTGAAACCTCTGTCAAGCCACCTGCAATCTCCTCTGCAGTGGTACCCGGCACCGGCTTTGAGTAAATCCTGAGTGCATTCTCACAGTACGATTTCGACTCACGAAGCTTCCCAGTCCGGTGGTACAAATCAGCCAGCCGTACAAAAACAGAAGCAACGGAAGGGTGGTTCTCACCCTTGGCAGATTTAAACACAGTAAGCGCCTTCTGATACGAGAAAATCGCCTCATCAAAACGACAAAGTGACATGTAAATGTTCCCAATGCTAACATCAATCGACGCCACCTCATTATCCTGACCATTTGCAATCATAGCCATGCTAGCAAGCACAAGATGCTCCAATGCCGCTTCATAGTCTCCCTTCGCCTCGCAAATCAGTGCCATAAGCCTCCTATCAGCAGCTTCCTCGAGTGAAGCCGGTTCACTATGCACGCGATGAATCTCCAGAGTCTTCTTACACAGCTCCTCCGCCTTGTCGAACTGCATCGCTTGCACATTCGCCTCCGCCAAGTATCTACCACGCACAACACCAACTCAAAAAAGAGTGGTTCTATTCATTCAACAATTTAAGCACACCACATTTTTTCTCTCTACCTTCCTACGTAACTTCATTAATTACACACATACTTTTCTCTCTTTGTTCTTCAAAAACACAAATAAAACTCCTCGTTAAAAAACACAATCATCCAACTACAGTTAAGAAAAAACCTAGACGTATTTTATAGATGCTCCTATTTTTATCCTCAATTAGAATTATAATTTGGCCAATTTTCCATATATTTCCCTATTTCGATTAGAGTTTCTCCTCATTAATTCGTACAGACAGTTAACGAAATATTTTATTATTAAGAAAAAAAAAAACGAAGCGAAACTCCAATAATTCTGATTGCCTGCATCTAGTTTTTGCATCAAACAACGATAGATCGATACCGTACCGGCAAGTTTCACCGACGCGAGGATCCGTTTCGCCCAGGGCTTGGATCTGGATCTGGAGGCCCTGGTCGTAGCAGGAGATGGATCGGTCGACCTGGCCGAGCATGGAGAAGGTGTCGCCGAGCTGCATATAGCCGGAGAAAGCGGCGAGGGCGTGATCAGCTCCACGCGCAACGTCGGGGACCTGTATGGCGCGTTCGAGGACGGGGACGGCTTCCTCGAAGCGGGCGAGGCTGCAGTAGATAGCAGCAAGCACGTGGAGGCTCATGGCGAGGTCGAGGCTGGGCTCGCCCTCGACGGCGCAACGCTCGAAGGACTTGGAGGCCCGCACGGCGAAGTCAAGGGCCTTGGCGGGCCCATCGCCGGAGGCGATGGTATCGCGCGCCAGTTTAAGTAGAAACGGGCCGAGATCGGGGTTGTCGAGAGAGGCATCGGAGAGAACCGGGTTGGGAGGGGTTTCGGGAGTTTTCTTCTTGGAGGAGCGAGAAGGTGACGGCGAGGGTGGTTTTTTGGGAAGTGGAGAAGGCGTTTTGCTGTTGACGTTGTTCGTTTCGGATCTCTGCGTGGGTGTGTTTGGTACGGATATTCGGAGCGGTTGAGCTTCGGGTGGGGTTTTTACCGAAACAAGACCCGGCATGGTGGTGGAATCAGGATTCAGCGAGAAAAAGAGAGAGAGAAAATTATTGAGTGATTCGGTGTTGCGAAGAGAAATTTGTATTGATTGAGAGAAGGATAAGAACTGGGCACCACTCTCAACTAGAATTGGGAGAAGAAGGTTTGTTTTTAGGGTGTGCAGATCAAATGTCTCTTCTATCTTCTGTTTTTTTCAAAGTGTGTGTGTGTGTATGAGCTGTGATAGAGGTTTCATTCTTTTCACTTTCATTACTTTCTTTCTTCTTCTTCTTCTCCATCTTTCTCTCGGGGTCATTATTGTAATTCAACAACTCACCTCCGTTAGATTCACCCAACGCCCGTCATCTCTGATTATTAATTATTAGTCATTAATATTTATTAACCACAGTAATCAATTTCTCGCCACCTCACCACGTTTTAAATTATATTTTCTCTAATTATATATGCATCCAAAACAAATCACGCAATTAAACTAATCTTCTTTTATAATATAAGACAAATTATGAAATTAAGCTTATGTTTTGTTTTACATTTTTAAATTAGGTTTGGTTCTATAATTACTTTTTAATGAAAAAGTAGAAAATTTTAAATTAGAATCTACTCTGAAGATTGTTTTAATATTTGGTCCCACGTAAACTTTATTATTCTGCATTCATTTATTAGTCAAACGGAAAATTTTCATTTGTTTTTTTCCTTTTTTTTTTTGTTTTTCCTATTATTTTTCTCATTTTCTAAATATGGTCTGATAAATATTATTCGAGGAAGTGCAATGACTGTACACATTCCAATTGTCGAAACTTGATTGTTTATTTGGTAATAAAAGACAACCGCGAGGAATTAAAAAACAGGCAAAATAAATAAAAGTGGGAATATACACCATAAAATTGGACATGAATTTTTTAATTGTTTATCTATTTTAAGTATTAAATAATTTGATATACTAAAATATTAAAAAGAAAAATTAAATTAAAAAAACTGTAATGAATGTTTGGTTTTGTTTTTGTTGAATTAGTTATTGAAGTCTTACGAAATAAATATAGCTCATTTATTTCTCTTTATATATTTTTTTTTCTTTTTTTCTTTGCTAAGTTTTCTTTGTCTTTTTATCAATTATGAAGGAAAGTTATGGCATTTGGAGGGGGTATATAGAGTAATATAATTTACAAAAAACTTGATTACTAAGTATGTAATTTATCAAATTTTCGATCTCAGGTTTGTATAGATGAAAAAGAGCTTCTTCTTTTTTTGAATAAAAATAATAATACAGATATTACGATATATTTTTTATGTAACTATTATTTATGTATATAACTAATAGATATGTATCCATAAAACTTGTTAAAATTATTCTACATCTATTTTTGTCTATTTAAATTAGAAATGATGAAATAATTCATTTCATTTAGTTAATCTAAGCTAAACTCATTTATGAAGAAAATATATAAGGAACGAATTAAATTCACCAATTTAATTTTATAAACATTTAGGTTTTATTCTACTAATACTTAAATATTGAAATTAACGCAACTAATTTTTATAATTAAATCTCTTAAATTTAGTTTTTCATAAAGTTTTAAGAATATATTTTAAATTTTCTTACAATTATTTTTTGAAATATAATTTAACTTTTAAAAAATATATTATTTTATGGATGAAATAAATATTCAATCGTGAAAAAAAATGGTTAATGGGTGGATTCAATGAAACTTTTATTAAAATAATTCGGGAAAAAAAATTAATGAATCCAAATTTATTGATAACTATTTTTATTTAATTGCTTATAATTTAAAATAAAAATTACCTTATTTATTTGGTTCGTCTCCCGTAATTTATTAATTATATATGTTTCATGAGGGAATAGTAAAATTGCTGTTTTCACTAATTTTTAGTATTCATAAAGTAAAAACCAACCATACTGCAATAATAGAATTTGCAGTGTGCCTTATATGTTCTGACAATTTACATGATGAAGTAGGTGAAACTATTATTTCACCTATTTATTTCTGCCTCTACCTTCTGATGAAGAAATGAAGGATAAGTCATAATTTGATTGAGGATATATGAAGAAAACAAAAAGAAACAAAAAAAAAATGAGATAATAACAAAGATTTATATGGCATTCATAGTTAATTATAGATACGATAATTAAAAGAAAGATGATGAACTCTTTTATTAAAATATTCAATTGTGTTATTTCTTTATTATTAGTTTTGTTTATAATGGAATATTCTTTTAAATTTATAACTTTTATTAAAATATAGGTTTGCATAATTTATTTTCTGTATCAAATATTATCATTTACTTTTTTATTCATAATTATTTTGTCTTATTTACTTTTTTTAGTCTTATTTATTTACCCAGCAGCAAATTTGTTTTAGATAGGATATTTATTCTAACATGATTCTAATAATATTTTCTAAGGTTTAAATATATATATATATATATATATATATATATTAATTTTTTAATATTTGTATCATGATATTTAATTCGATTTTCGTTAACAAGACTATATATATAGGTTAGTATTATATATTATGTTAATTATATTTTTAGTTCTTACATTTTGATTTTAAATTAGAGTTTGTTTATGTTTTAAACGATAAAAAAAATTGATCTTCAAACTTTTGAAGTAAATAAATACATTTATTTTAATTAAATGATGTTTAAATTTTGTTTTTCATGTGTCCAATAATCTTTTAGTAGCGTTTGAATTGTTTATGTTTAAATGTAATTTGAAATATTTTTTAATACATGAAAACTTAAAATGAATTTTAATTTTACATATAAATTTAAAAACTATAAACATATTTAATTGATATATTTATTACTTCACAATTTTTAGATTTTTAAAGATAAAATCCTCTATTGGATAAGCTGGATGTTACTATATATCACGGATTAAATATATTTTTTCTCTTAACATTCATTGAAAACATTCATTGAAATTAGTCATTTGTTGTAAACTTTGGCTCACTTCTTTAAACATATTTAACTCATTTAATACTTCACGATCTTTAAATTTTTAAATACATAAGAATTACTTCACTATCTTTAGATTTTTAAATACATAAGAGTCTATTAAATAAGTTGTGATTAATTAAATATGTTTTTGATTTTTTAATTTTCAGTAAAAATTAGATATTATCTAAAGTCAACTGAGCTAAAGTAATGATAAGTTATTAGCTTGATTTTAGTTTCTATCATGGATGCTGTCACAGGTGAATCTACCTCTACCTGCTAAATAAAGGTAAAGTATAGGGTCGTTAATTTTGTGCACATTATTTGTGGTTGTTAGAGATTGGATTTTGTGTACCATCTCAAATATTAAGAGTTTATAATTTTTCAATTAAAAAATGTGGCATCTACCCTTGACTTTATTTATGGTTACCACCATTTGTTAGTTAGTGAGTTTGATCCCTGCACACAGTAATCAACAGTAGATTAAAAGCCAAAAAAAACATCAATAATTATCGCTCAACTAATAATATCTTGCAGATGAACTCTATAGGTTGAACTGTCAAATGTCAATTAATTAATTAATTATTATATCATACTGTAAGTATACAAGTAGGTGTGTTGTTATTGCAAAACATTTAATTAGTAAAACTAAATCTCAATTAATTAGTGTCAGACCTGGAAAATCACACACTAATCAAATTAACAAGTATTTACAATAACTCTACGCAAAAGTCAAACATTCTTATTTCAATGATTTAATTTTTATGTTTGAATTTTTACACCAAATTCCGGATATATACTTCATTTTTATGAAATCAAATTATGTTTAATTTAGCTTTTCAATAACTTGTTTATCCTTTTTTTTTCTTTGTTTAATAACATCTGAGCTTTTTCTAAGAAAAATACCAAAACATACCCATGAATCAGAATCGAATTTATATAAAATAGCAGAACATTATTTTAAATATAAAATCTCAAGTTAATAAATTTATAATCTTCTTATTTATATATCATGAAGTATATTAATTAATAATGAAAACATAAAATTTGAGATGTAGAGAACTTTGAGGGTCACATCATTGAAACCACTGCACTAGCTATGAAGTTGACTTCCTATCTTTGCTCCAATTCTATACTCATCATCATTGCATTTTTCAAGTACAAGATAAATTACTACTTAAATCTATTCGATACTATATAAATTTTTTAATACACTTAACCTAAGCTAAATTAATCTTATAAACATATAAAATTATCATTTGCATATAATTTTTTATATATTTTGTTTCTCTTTTATCTCTCTTTCACTATATGTTAAACAACATTTGTTGAATTTTCAATTCAATGTTATATTTCTATTGTCTTTAGAATTAGCTATTAGTTTCTCATTCATTCTACGTACTTCAGTATCTCTTATATATCATGTTATTGGATCTAAAAGAGGAGACAAAAATTATAATATTAATTTTAAATTTAATTATATTTTTAATCTTTGAATTATGGAATCTCTCAAATTAAAAAAAAAACTAGTTCCGAAATATTTAATCAATTTGAAGAACAGAAATGAGTTTTAAAGGAATTATATATTTCAAGATTTAGGGTTTATAAAGTATACGTTGTGGAGTTTAAAACTTTGTTTTGTTCCTCAAATATATTGTTCGAGATTAAAATCATAACTTTTTTCCAATTTCGAGAGAATAATTTCTTTTTAAATTTTTGGAATATGAACATAAATAATTATTCTAAATTTTATAGATTAAAAACCTAATTAAATCTTAATGGTATCCGTCCTGTAATATTTAATATAAGAGTTAATTTATAAATGAGTGTATCCAAAGTAGTATTAAGTAAATAATATATTTAACCAATTTTAACACACGTCATTACCACTTACCAGTTAGAATCTCACCACAAAAACACAGATTATGTCTGCTAATAGTAATGTATATGAAGCTGTGAAACCAAACAAGCCATTCATCAACAATCATCAAAGATCAATTAAACAAGAAATGAAGAAAAAGCATAAATTTTCTCGATACAAATTTTAACAGTTTCTGGTATTTAAATATATTTCAGCATTTCCTTTTAACATTACAGAAACATAAAACTCTTATAGAAGAAGGAAATCTTCTGCTGTCAACTTTTATAAATACCTATATATATATATATATTGTATGTATTGCTACATATATATTTTCTTGTGCTTTTCAGAAACCAGAAATGTGAACTGGCTTGAATTATTCATTCCATGCAAATATATATAATATGGTATTAAAAATGCAGCATAAGAGGTTAACTTCAAGCGTGAGGCTTGGTTTTTCCTTGATCATTCCGTGGATTAGCACCATATTCTTTGTAGTCATCAGTGTCAAGCTTCAAAACCCTTCTTCCCTTCATCTCAAAAGAAACCTTCAACAATAAAAAGGTATTTAATTAATAATTTGAGTAATGTTAATTAGGCTCACATATTTCCAAATACAATGATTTCATTTTAGTTTAACTTAATTCTACAAAATCAACTTATAAAACGATATTTACACCTATTTATATACGGTAAATCTGTCTTATTTTCGGTATTAGTCTTTTTTTTTTATCTCTCTAATCGGTGTTCATTGTATATGCACTGATTAAAAGATGGTTAAACTTGTGATTATTGATTGATTAAGCAATAGTAAAGCACAATTACGTACTTTGTAAGGAATAAATGAATTGTTAATCTGATATTTAAAAATTTGTTTGCATGTGATGAATACTTTACCTTGTTGGTTGGTGATTTTACCACATCCACTCTCATCCTCAAGCTGTTTACTCTAGCTGCAAGAAATTCACAGAAAATGAATACTTGGTTGAATAATTAATTAGTTGTGATTTATTCTGACAGCATATATAATATAATATATGTTTGTGCAGAAGATGCTTACCTGGAGACAGTTCAACAAAGAGCAAAAGGAAGATGACAACAGAGAATCTGAGCTTAGGATCCATAAAGTTGTAGGAAGAGTTTGAACTTTGAAGATGACAGAAAATGAGAGAATACGGATCTTTTTTTATATGAGAAAGTGAATGAGAATTGATGAATGAACCCTTTTTTCTTTTGAAGGGAGAGAGAGGGAGGTTAGAATGGGAAAATTGGCCTTGTAAGTTGAAACTAAAGTAAAAAAAAAAAAAGTAATCTCAGGATACATGTGGATTGTGGACTTTCATGTGGGTAAAGTCAACTTTATTCACTGTCTCTTAACTTTATAGTTTTATGGAACTTAATTAACTTGTTTTCATCAAATTGGTTTTAAACAATTACTATGTGTATTTAATTTCATTTTAACTATTTTTTGAGATCATGTAAAGTGAACCTAAAGGAAGTAAAAATATCTCTATACATGTCTTTTGATGATTTTCTGCATCAATGATGAGGTTACTATCAGGTAATTTTAGAAGGGGTTTCATCATGGAGATACAACACATCTGAGTACATTTATACAAGAAATTGATATTACTCTCAACTTAAAATATTAAGACGATGATGGGCCTTCATCTTTATATAGTATTCAACTTTCTTATTTTTACTCAATGAAAAACTTTGACTTACACTTAGATTTTTAACCGCTACTATGTGAAACTTTCGCACATTTTCCAATTTGATATAAAAATAACGATATACATAAATTGTAAATGCAAGTCCAAACATTAGTTAGAAATTCAACATTACTTTTTATATACATGCTTGTTGGTTATTGATTTTTTTTAGGATAATAATATTTTGACTCACTCTTTTTTATTGATTCTTAACCCACCATTCCAATCACCCTCAAATTATCACATCACACTACTAAAAAAAATAAAAAAAAAATAATTAAAAGATAATTGAAATGGTAAGTTAAAAATGGACCAAAAATATTTTTTTGAATAGGAAAAATATTCATTCTACATGCCAAAAGTAACTCACAAATTAGCACTTTACATGTGTGTTGCACTAGCTACCTCTGCTTGGCTTTTCTCGGCTCATATTGACCCTTCTATTGTGTACTCAATCAGTATAGATTAATAAACAATCTTGTCCAATCTAAATCTTTGTTATTGATAAGAAGTAATCTCATTCAACATTGTCAACCTTTTGCTTATACATTATCATGATGTGTAATTTTCATGCTGGTTTTTCTTTTCCAGCTGTGTCATTGTAAGAATATTATTTACTTTAATTTTTTTAAGATTAAATAGAAAAAAACAGAGAATAGGTACAACATATTGTTTCTGGGCAACAAAAGAATATTTCATCAGAACAGAAAATTGTAGTTCAATCTCAGCCTATATTGTTCGGATATGGATACGGATACAGACACGGATATAGAGATACGGCTAAATTGAAAAAACATAGGACACGGAACACGATATGTATATACATGTTAAGTTTGAAACTGTCAATTAACACAAAAATGAATTCAATCTATCTATCTAATATCTAATATGCAAAAAGTAGTGATAGAATCAGATTTATTCCTTATTTTAATAATAAAAATCATGCCAAAAATAAAAAATATCTTTCAAATTGAACATATTGTATCCTACAAATATCGTATAAGTATCGGGTATCCGATACATATGAAACACGTCATTTATAAGGCATGTCGGAGCATCATCTCAGCATGTACAAACAATGGAAACCATCAATTTTACAAACTAATCATGCTACATGAGAAAAATAAAACGAATGATAAATTTTAACATGCTTATTAATTTGTAGAGAATATTTCTGCTAAAGTCAATATGACGAATGATTTGAAGGTCGAAATGAGGTGGCACGCACTAAATAGTACCCACAGACACTATACCACAACGGCTAATATTGGAATTGGAGATATCAATATATCTAAATAGACACGTCCCAGAAAAAAA